>Ga0207975_100018_pt1 | contig 230867 bp, 178 predicted proteins | sample LakWasMe91_HOW11_2_FD_183913 | JGI IMG/M metagenome (GOLD analysis project Ga0207975, IMG submission 183913) | Freshwater sediment methanotrophic microbial communities from Lake Washington under simulated oxygen tension - Sediment Metagenome... | ecosystem: Environmental > Aquatic > Freshwater...
AATCACGGCATTAACATTGGTTCAGTATATCAATAAATTCATATTTGATAGACCAATAAACAATATTAAAAATCAAACAATTTAATTACACCCAACGGGTTTATAATAACTATTCAGTTCAATCATTATTCTCAAAATAAATGATTAAATTTGAATGTAAAACTGCTTTATTTTTAACTATTTTTTCTCTTTTAGTTATAACCAAAAATTGGAATTTATAACAGATTCAAATTTGATAAACTAAATAAAATGGCATTTATAGATTATTATAAAATATTAGAGATAGACAAAAGTGCTACGGAAGCTGATATTAAAAAAGCATACCGAAAATTGGCACGTAAATACCATCCTGACCTAAATCCCAATGACAAAGATGCTGAGAGGAAATTCAAAGAACTCAATGAGGCCAATGAAGTTTTAAGCAATCCAGAAAACCGGAAAAAGTATGATCAGTACGGTGAAAACTGGGAGCATGGCGAAGAGTATGAAAAAGCCAGAAAACAACAGCAACAGTATCAACATTCGGGGGGACAGCAGGGAGGTTTTGAAGGATTCAGCGGATTTTCAGGCGGCGGTGATTATTCAGATTTTTTTGAATCGATGTTTGGCGGGGGACAAAGAGGAAGCCATCGAAATGTTGCGTTCAAAGGTCAGGATTTTAAAGTCGAATTGCATTTGGATTTAAAAGATGTTTATACCACACACAAACGTACTCTTACGATAAATGGAAAAAACATTCGGTTAACGATTCCTGCCGGTGTCGAAAATGGTCAGGTTATTAAAATTGCGGGACAAGGTGGGGAAGGTGCGAATAACGGTCCCAAAGGCGATTTATACCTGACATTCAATATTGCAAACAACACCAATTTTAAACTCGACAAACACAATTTGTATGCAACGGTTGATATAGATTTATATACAGCTGTTTTGGGAGGAGAAATAACCGCCAGTACTTTTGATGGGAAAGTAAAGTTAACCGTTAAACCAGGGACGCAGAATGGCACCAAAGTAAAATTGAAAGGAAAAGGTTTTCCGGTTTATAAAAAAGAAGGGGAATTTGGAGATTTATACATTTCCTATAATATCGTTTTGCCTACCAATCTTAGCCATAAGGAAATAGAATTATTTTCCGAATTGTCAAAGCTGAGAGAAAAATAAACCACTATGATTTCAAAATTTAAATTATCAAAAAATGGACAAAGATAACTGGATACTGCTGCAAACGATTTGCTCTCACTATCAGGTTGAGAGTTCTTTTTTTACCAATCTTCGTGATTTGGGTTTGATTGAAATTGAAGTTATTGAGCAATCGCTTTATATCAATGAAAATCAAGTGCATAATTTGGAACGAATGATCAGGCTGTATCACGAGCTGGAAGTGAATCCTGAAGGAATTGATGTTGTTTTTAATCTTTTGCAAAAAATAGAAAATTTACAGAAAGAGTTGATAACAACCCAAAATAGATTGCGTTTATATGAAAATTAAAATCAATACGCCTTGGTTTTATATTAGTTAAAAGAAGAAAATCAGTAGAATATTTGTAAATTTGGGTAGAATTCTTATTAAAAATTAATTCTCAAATGGAATGAATAGTTTTTTTAAAATCATAGAATCATTCAAAAATTTTCTTATCGAGATCGGCGAGCTATCTGATTTTGCCGGGCGTTTTTTCAGACAAGCATTCAAACGTCCGTTAGAATTCAAGGAATTTCTCAGACAATGTTACAATATGGGGAACCGTTCCCTGCTTTTGGTTGGGGTTACCGGATTCATTATCGGTTTGGTATTTACACTACAGTCCAGACCTACTTTACAACAATTTGGCGCCGTTTCATGGATTCCTGCGATGGTTAGTGTTTCCATCATCAGAGAAATTGGCCCGATTATAACTGCTTTGATTTGTGCCGGACGAATAGGTTCTGGAATTGGAGCCGAATTGGGTTCTATGCGTGTGACTGAGCAAATAGATGCTATGGAAGTTTCTGGAACAAATCCTTTTAAATATTTAGTGGTTACCCGAATTCTGGCAACAACTTTGATGTTGCCTATTTTGGTTTTTATTGGGGATGCAGTGGGGCTTTTTGGATCCTATTTGGTTGAAAATTTAAAAGGGGACGTTTCCTTCTTACTTTATTTTACACAGGTTTTCAATCATTTGGAATTTTTTGATGTTATCCCTTCAACAATCAAATCTTTTTTCTTTGGTTTTGCTATCGGATTGGTCGGTTGTTTTAAAGGATATTATTGCAAAAAAGGAACTGCAGGAGTAGGGCTGGCGGCAAATTCGGCGGTAGTTTTTTCTTCGATGTTGCTTTTTATTATCGACTTTATAGCGGTTTTTGTTTCCAATGTTTTTTATAATATCTGAAGCTATGGAATCGAATGTAAAAAATAATAAATCGATTGTAGTTATCAAAGATCTGAAAAAAAGATTTGGTGATAATATTGTTCTGGATGGCTTTAATTTGGAACTTTTTCAAGGTGAAAACCTAGTGGTTATGGGTAAATCGGGTTCAGGAAAGTCGGTGATGATAAAATGTCTAATAGGATTGGAGGAACCAGATGAAGGGAGTATTGAGGTGATGGATAAGAACATAAAACAGCTTTCGCCCGAGGCTTTGGACGAGCTTCGAACAGAGGTTGGATTTCTTTTTCAGGGGAGTGCGTTGTATGATTCGATGTCGGTTCGCGAAAACTTGGAATTTCCTTTGCGAAGACATACTAAAAAGTTCGGAATTATAGGAGATACGACTCCGCTGGTTATGGAAGCGTTGGAAAGTGTCGGTTTGGCCAATACTGTCAATCTGATGCCGAATGAACTTTCTGGAGGAATGAAGCGTAGAATTGCTTTGGCAAGGACTTTAATTTTGAAACCAAAAATTATTTTGTATGATGAACCCACAACCGGATTGGACCCAATTACTTCAAAAGAGATTTTGATGTTAATGATGTCTGTTCAAAAAAAATACAATACATCATCCATAATTATTACACACGATGTGGATTGTGCCAGAATGATTTCAAATCGAATGATTTTATTAATTGACGGAATAAATTATGCCGAAGGGACTTTTGAGAGTTTGTCAACTTCGCATGATCCAAAAGTACAAGCGTTTTTTAAGTAAGCTACTAGGAATATTGGCATCCTAGGAACTTAGAAACTAAAATAAACAGAAATGGAAAAATCAGATTCAGAAAAAATAAAATTAGGTATTTTTGTCATAACGGGACTGATGCTTTTTGTTCTCGTAGTTTATTTTGTTGGCAATAAGCAAAAGATGTTTGGTAGCACCAATCATTTAACCGCTGTTTTTACCAATGTAAACGGTTTGCAGCTTGGGAATAATGTTCGCTATGCGGGTATCAATGTCGGGACGGTTAGAGGAATCGAAATGATAAATGATAGCACCATCAATGTGGATATGCTTATCGACGAATCGATGTTTCAAAATATTAAAAAAGATGCTTTGGCGAGTATTGGTTCTGATGGTTTGGTAGGAAGTATGGTAATTAATATCGCTCCGGGAAAAGGAAACCAACCGCATATTGAGCCAGGTGATGTCATTCAATCTGTGAATCGTGTTCGTACCGATGATATGTTGAATACGTTGAGCGTAACCAATAAAAATGCGGCCTTGCTTACCGTTGATTTACTTAAAATCACCAAAGAGATTAACCAGGGAAAAGGTTCATTGGGTACTTTGTTGAATGATACTATTATGGCATCAGACTTAAAGCAGACTATGAATTACTTAAAAATGACAAGTAAGGGAACAACTGAAATTGTTGAGAACTTAAATAAAACGGTTAGCGCTTTAGGAGATAAAAATAGTGTAATTGGAGTGTTGAATGATCCTGTCACAGCCAAAAAAATTAGCACAATTGTAAATAATCTGGATCAGTCTAGTCAGGAGATAAACAAAGTAGTGACTAATTTAAACGCTACGATTTCGAATATAAAAAATGGAAAAGGAGCGATTAATTATTTGTCCAATGATCCTACTTTGGTCAAAAAAATAGATTCCACAATGACAAATCTGAATAAAGCGACTATCCTCCTAAATGAAGACCTTGAAGCCATGAAACACAGTTTTTTATTGAGAGGTTATTTTAAAAAACAAGAAAAGGCGAAGCAGAAACAACAATAATCTCTAACTGTTCTGAACCGAATGCAATCCTTCAATTAATAAATCGATATCCTCTTTGGTATTGAAATGGCTGAAAGAAATTCGGATGCTTGGTTTTTTCAAATCATCATCGGAAAGCATTTCGGCCAGTACGTGAGAAGGTTTGACGCTTCCTGATTGACAAGCGCTGCCTCTCGAAACAGCAATGCCTTTCATATCTAAATGGAATAAAAGCATTGAAATTTTACTTTCGTCAAAAGGCAAAACCACATTAAGCAGATTATAAAGTGTGTTTTCTCCATTGATTTTAAATCCGGGAAAATTTGCTTTTAGTTTTTCAATGGCATAATCTTTCAATGAAGCAATATATTGGCTTTCGGATTCAAGATTTTGATAGGAAAGTTCCAAGGCTTTTGACATTCCTGCAATTTGGTGGATAGCTTCTGTTCCCGGGCGTTGTCCTTTTTCTTGTTCTCCTCCAAAAAACAAAGGCTGTAGCCCAGAATTTTTTCGGACAAAAGCAAAACCAACACCTTTTGGACCATGAAATTTATGGGCACTTGCAAGGATAAAATCAACAGGAGTGCGTTGCAGATCAATTTTGATTTTCCCAACAGATTGCACAGTATCTGAATGGAACAAAGCATGATGTTCTTGGCAAATTTGGCTCACTTTGTCTATATCCAATATTGTTCCGGTTTCATTGTTAACATGCATCAAAGAAACCAAAGTCTTTTTCCCTCCTGATAATAATTCGACCAAATGGGTTAAATCGACTTGCCCGTTGGCTTTGATTTTTACATAATCTACTTCGATACCATATTCATTTTGCAGCTCAATGGCAGTATGAAGTACTGCGTGGTGTTCTATTTTGCTGGTAATAATTCGGGTTACCTTCAAATCTTTCACCGCAGAACGCATAATCCAGTTATTGGCTTCAGTGCCACAGGAAGTGAAAATAATTTCGGCTGCAGTAGCGTTTAGTTGCTTTGCAATAGATTTTCTAGAAAGTTCAAGTATGCTTTTGGCATTGCGTCCCAAACTATGTGTAGAGGAAGGGTTGCCGTAATCTTCGGTTAATATTTTTGTCATTTCCGCTATTACCTCCGGATGAACCTGAGTAGTGGAAGCGTTATCGAGATATACTTTTTTCATTTTTTAGATAGATTTTGAAACGGCTGCAGTTATTTTGGCTTTACTTTTTTTTCCAAAAATAATGTTCTTGTTAAAAACAATGATCGAGAACAAAATTAAAGAATAAGAAAACAGTTGAAGCAAAGTAACTTTCTCATTGAAGTAGAAAATAGCTATGCCAAAATTGATTATCGGATTGATGTACATCATGATACCTACAGTCGAGGAGGTAATGCCTTTTAATGCGTATAAGTTTAAGAATAGCGGAATTATTGTAAAAAAAACAACTATGCTAAATAAACAGGCATAAAATATTGGTTCGGTTGGGATTGCTCCACTGTATTTTGGGTAAAAAGGTAAAAACAGCAAAGCAACAAAAAGCAATTGAATGTTCAAGATAATAAACTTGTCAAGCTCACTATTTTTGCGCTGACTGACCAAATACAATGCAAAAGTTGCCGCCACTATCAAACTGTAAAGAATGTCTTGAAAATGGTTTAATGACAAAATAATACAACTAAAAGTGCTTATGGAAACAGCCAACCATTGCCATTTTGTTAATTTTTCGCGAAGCAAAACAAAAGCAAAAACAGTTGTCAAAATAGGGCAAATTAAATAGGCGAGAGAACCAGCCTTTACGCTCACGTGATTGACAACATAGATAAAAATAAACCAATTAGCTGACAAAATAATTCCACCGACTAAGGTCAAAATAAGTGTGTTTTTTTTCTTCTGAGATGACATTTCCGAAAAATCATTCCAATTTTTACGGATATTGTTTTTTCTGAAAAGAAGATTTATCGCGGTTATTGTTAGTGCACTAAAAAAAACACGATAAAACATTATGTCTAATGAAGCATAGTTTGATATAGGTTTTAACCCCAAACTGAAAAAGCCCCAAAGGAAAAAAGCAAAAAAAGCAGCGAAGTAATATTTGTATTTTTTCATTGAAAGTAAAAATTCGGCACAAAGATAAGGATTTCTGAAATGATTCTATAGCTTACTATTTCTTTGATATGGCTTTCGTTTTTTGATGAATTAATAATGTAATGATGTAATTAATTCTTTTATTGTGGAAATTCATAATCCTGCAGTGTTAAAAACTATGACTCTTGTAAACTTAGAAATTTAGCCGCTAAAGTTTAAGAAACGAATTAAAAAGTCTATTTTTGTTCAAAATATTAAGGAATGAAACGATTTTTAGGAATTTTGATTTGCGTATTGGCTTTTTCGGGTTGTGATGATGGTGATTTAATAGTCGATAATATTGATTTTTCCAGTGTAACAACAAGTAGCTGTTCGGATAACAATCTTATTTTTAAGCTCAAACAGAGTGAAGCTTTAATATTGAATATCCCGGAAGGGACTTTTGTTACCGAACCTACTGATCCGGATACACCTATTAAATTAGATGTAAATTCTGTGAATCAGATTGTCTATAATTTTTATAATGGAACCGTAAGTTCAAATAATATTTGTTCTTTAATTCCTCCTGGAACTCCAACTATCAATAAGCAATGGTATGCTTCTTCGGGTGTTATCGAAATAACTACAACAGCCGTAAAAAAATTGGATGAAACCAATAATAGTAGTCGAATAACGGGCTATAATCATAACATTGTTTTTACAAATCTTACTTTTAAAAAGGAAGATGGTACAACGCAATTTTATGAAACTTTTCCTTTTGGGGATTATTTGCAAAGTGTTGATGCATTGCCTTTTGGTTTTCAAGGGGTTTTAAAAATTTGTAGCAATAGTGGTCAAGTGTATGATTTTACCGAAAACGAATCTTTTACATTGGATATAGATCCTGCACTGATTGTAAATGAAGTTACACCAATAGACAAGCCGAGGACAGGGGTAATTGGACCTATAGCAAACAAACTGGTTTATCGTTTATTTAATGGAGTATTGAATCCAGATTATTTTTGCCAGACAACCACACCATTATTACCTACAGTCAAAGAAGAATGGCTTGGTAGAACTGGGGGGGGTATAGAGGTAACAACTACTACAATTGGACCTAATGCTTTTAAACATACTATTGTCTTAAAAAATGTAACACTTGAAAAAGGTAATAGCAACTTTCAATTAGGGAACAGTTATAAATACGGAGAATTGGAAACTACGAAATAGTCAAAAAGTGAAAAAATAAAAGAAAACGTCAATGCTTTATAAACATTGACGTTTTTTTATATGATCTATAATTTTCACTGTTACTTTGTATTTTGTTTAAAATACACTTCAGTTGCACCCGAACCGTATTTTTGGTAATTGGCATCTTGAAATACAACATTGTCATAACGGCCTAACAGAAAATCTAATTCGGCTTTCAATATACCTTCGCCTACACCGTGAATAAAAACAATTTTTGGAATCCGGTTGCGAATTGCAAATTCAATGTGGCGTTGTGCTGTTTCTGTTTGCAAAGTCAAAATATCATAATTTGACATTCCACGCTTGTTGGGTACCAGTTTTTCGATATGTAAATCAAATTCTGGTACTGGTAATTCGTGTTTGTCTTTCTTTTCTTTTACAAAACTTCGAGGCTTCGGAATCTCCTTTTCTTTTTTGATTTCATTGATGTCCATGCCTTTGATGTTTTCCATCAAATTAGCCGATTCACCAGTTTTTATCAGTTCGTTGGCTTCAAAATTCATAACAAAGCCATCCACTGTTTCAATCGTAACTATCTTATCTTTTACAGATATGACTATACCGTCAACAGCTTCATCAAGAACCGAAACCTTATCTCCTTTTTTGAATATCATCGTCTTCTTCTTTATCTTGATTTTTACTAGGGGTTTTGCTGCTCAATTTCATCATTCCTATCATAAAAACGACAATTGCAACTACCATAACGTACACGTTTTTATCGGGACTGGATTGCTCGTATAATGCTACACCAATGGCTAGAGCCATCAGCAGAATCATAATTTTTTTCATAATAAAAATATCAGATTTCAAAAGTACTAAACTTTTTAAAGCGATAAAAATATTACTATTAGGTTGTGGTAGGCAATGATTTTTGAATAGTAAGAATTTTTACTTAAAAATTTAAAAAACGCAATTTTTTAACGCAAAAAAAACATTTATTAAAAAATTTGGATGTAATATTATTTTTTTTGTTATTTGTGTGCCAGTTACATGTTAAGAATAAGGTGTTTACTAATACAGGAATATTCTACGTTAGCTAGAGAAAAAAAAATAAAGTTTAACCCAAAAAAGAAAATTAAAATGCAATTAATGTTACAATTAGGTATTGTTGTAGGGGTTCTACTTCTAGTAGTACTTGTTTCTTTTGCAAATAAATTAAACGAAAAATCAGGTAGATAAAACACTAATTAATATTGCTCGATCGAAATTAGTTTAATTTGATATCAATTTTTGCAAAGTACAATTCACCGAATTCTTTACACTGAACCACACAGAAAAGAATCTAGATCAACCCCACACAGAAAAACTACAAAATAATATGATTATTTTGTAGTTTTTTTGCTTTATAGACTTTGGGTAGAAGTCAAATTAAGAATCTTAGATAAATTATGCTCATAACTAATAAAAATATTTTTAGGGACTTTTTTCGTTTATTTATTCCAGTCAATTTTTCTTGAAAAGTACATTACTGCGGCAAGGATGGCAAACAAACCGATGCTTCCTACCAAAAGCGCATAGTTTTCTAGTTGGATAATCACATAAATAAAAGTGTATAATCCGGTGAGTGCGGCGGCTATAAAAGATGGGAATTTTTTGCCTTTTAGTATTGAAACGGAGTAGAGTGCAATCAACGATATTACTGCGGTGGCTGCAATGAGATATGCTTTTGTGAAACTGCTATGCTCAGTGATTGAAATTAGTAGTGTGTAAAATAAAATCAACGCTAGCCCAATCATTGCATATTGGAAAATATGGATTTTGATTTTACTGATGGATTGAATCAAAAAGAAAACCAAAAACGTTAGGCCAATTACCAGAAAACCATATTTTGCAGCTCTTTCGTTTTGTTGGTATTGGTTTACCGGAATCACAAAGTCAACTCCAAAGGCGTAAGCACCCAATTCAGGCAAAGTCTCAAAGAATTGTTGTGAAAAGGCCCTGTTTATGTGAAGGATTTTCCAATTGGCAACAAAACCATTAGAATCTATTTTCTTGGTTTTGTCATCGGGAAGGAAATTACCTGTGAAGCTTGGCGAAGCCCAATTGGATTGCATACTTAATTGTGTAGTTTTTCCAATCGGGACCATTTTTATTTGTTTGCTTCCGTTGTAGTTTATGTCGAAACCGAAGTTGGTTTTGTCAGTTTTCAAAATACTTTTCAAGTCAATAAAACCAGTTTCGAGCGCTTGGGTAGAATCGTTCATATTATTGCTGTAAACCGGTTCAAAAGTAAATTTTGTTCCGCCAATATTGATTTTTACCTCATCTTTAATGCTTTTTAGGTTAGTGGTTTTTATCAATATTGTGGCTTTGTTCCATTGAATGTTTTCTAGCGGAATATTTTTACTGCTGAAATCAGGCTGAATGTATTGCCCTGAAAAATTCATTTTGGAACTATACACCACTGACTCGTAGTTATTTCTGTTGAGCAACTTAGTGGTGACATTGGATTTTGCCTTTAAATCTTCCGGAAAAAAGTAAGCGTATTTGGTAATTGCTTTTAGTTGTTTTACCGTTTCGTTGGTTTTTTGATTGGTGGATAGCGTTTCCTCAAAAACAGTGTAAGGGATTTTTAGGATGGGGCCATAAAAATAGACACTTTCTCCCCACTTGCCGTTAATTTCGGAAATAACTTCTTCCTGACGTATCGAGCGTTCGCTGATTAGACTTTTTACAAATTCCAAAGGAATTAGTAAAATGAGGGTTAAAAATCCTACCATCAACATTTTGGCAGTTGTGGACTGAAAAAGAGATTGAAAAAATGAGACAGGGGACGAATTTTGATTTTCTTGAGTTTCCATGTTTTTTGTTGATTAATGTTATTTGATTAGAAAGGTGAATTTGCGTTTACGAAATAGATTATAATAGAGAAATACAAAAATGCTATTGGGATATTGGCCAGCAGAATTAGGATTTTTGTTCCAATATATTTTCGTTGTTGGGGTAAAATGTAAAAATGATACAACAGATGACAAAGCATGATTGCATTGAGAATTGTTGCAAAAACAATGAAGATGAATCCAATGATTAAGACAAAAGAAGTGTCTTGTAGTGTCATAAAAAGAATGAAAAACAATGTCCCGATGGCAAAACAGCCAAGGGCAAGTTCTGTGGAAGTTCGACCTTCAAAAGGTTCTTCGTGGATTAGGGTAGTTTGCATGATTTAAAAAGAATTTATGGTTGAATAGATTTTTTTTAAAGAATAGAATAAGTAGATGTAGATTCCAAAATAGAAAGAGAACAATAATGCGTGTGTAGATAATAATGAGGACATCATATCTTGGAATAATTCTGTAGGATTGCTCAAAATGTCCCAGCTATTGTATCGTAAAATTCTACCGAGATATATGCCAATCCCGCATAAAAAACATATTGAAGGGATTATTAATCTTATAAATAGGGGAGATGTGTAGTTTGCTATTATATTTTCAAATTCGATTATTGAAATGATCCCAATTGTAAATCCGATTAAAGCATAGGAACTAAACACAACCAAGTCAAACCAGATTAAATGATTGCTTGATTGGGATAAGTGAATCAAATCAGTCAGGATGTAAAACGAATTTGGTAAAAACAATAGCCAGAAAAACAGAACTAATAGTGTTTTAAATTTACTTTTTTGCAAAGTCATTTCATTTTTCAAGTAGCTAATAAAAAAGTATGGAATGAAAGCCAAAAACAGATTCCAAACCAAGAAAAAGAGGTAGATAGTGTTAGTCAGTTTTGCTCTTATGACCAATAAAATGAGGCAATAAGCCGTAAAAAGAAGCAAAATACTGTTGGTTTTTCGGTTGTTGTTGAATAGTTTGATGATCAGATGCATTATTTTTAATTTTTTGTTTAAGTTGTTTTAAGTTTGAATTGTCTAAGGTTTGCTATTTGTTTTTTGCTTTTTTCAAATTAAAAGTACTTTGAATTTCAAAGTTTTGATATAAAAAAATAGCTTAACGTTTTTGTATCAATTTCTCCAGAGCGTCTATATGATCCTGAAAAGCTTTACGGCCTTCTTTGGTTGCCCTGTAGCTAGTGTTTGGTTTTTTTCCTATGAATTGCTTTTCAATGGCAATATAATTTTCAGATTCCAATGCTTTGGTGTGACTCGCCAGATTACCGTCAGTAACGCCTAGTAATTCTTTTAGCGTACTGAAATCAGCCGATTCATTGACCATTAAAACCGACATGATTCCTAGTCGAATTCGGTGGTCGAATGCTTTATTTATATTTTGAATTATGTTTTTCAAATCTTAGTAATTGTCAATTATGGTGGTTACTATTTTGGATTGCTCCAGGTCTGAAGGTGCTACTACGTTCTCCTCAAAAGGGATTTTATTTCCATATCTTTCGGCTAATAGGGCTTGTACCCGTTTGTCTTTCAAGTTGAAATCCTTTAATTTTTGAAGAGGACACAATTCGATTCCGGCACCATTTTTATATATTTTCCAAATTAATTCTGAACAGTAAATTTTATCATCAGACCATTCAAAATAGAGGTCATAATCTTTGTTGTTCAAACGATTTGCATAGTTTTTCATCTTTTGCAGGGTTTGCAAACTTAGGATTTCCGATGCGTTTTTTAATCGGGTTACCACAAAATGATTTTCTTTCCCGTGAGTAATCCAATCTTCCAGTAGGGTGAATTTTACGGGTTGAACCGCTTCAAAAACATATTTTTTACCTTCTTTGATAAATACAATACCGCAATGCGAAAATTTAGAATTTGTTGCAATTCTTACGGCTTCACATTGTTTGGAATTGGAAGTTTGAAAAATCATGTCTCCCTCTTGAATTTTATCCAAAATGCTAGCAGGATGTTTACCAAAAAGAATATTTCCAAACATGGAATTGGCAATGAATAACGCGCATCCAAAACTCATCAGGAAAGTAATTATAGCAAAAATATATTTTGTTTTTTTCATGGTTGTTCTTTTTGGATTTATCTTGTTTTCATAAATCTGAAATCTAATTCCTGTCGTATTTAAAATACATCATGCTTCCATAAACGATATGGCAGACACCAAAACCTAAAGCCCAAAATTCTAATCCGTAACCAGGGAATTTAGTGGCCAATAATCCGATGATGATGATGGTTATTCCTAGATAACGCACATCCCGAAGCGTGTATTTACTTGCGTTTACACAAGACAGGCCGTAGAAAATCAAAGTTATAGGGGCAATTAGTCCGTAGGTTTTGTTTTGTAGCAAGAGTAAGGCAAAGATACCGCCGGTAACCAATGGAATCAAGAAGTTAGTCAACAATCTTTTTGAAGTGCTGTTCCATATTGTTTCGCCTTCTCTTTTTGTTTTGTTGTATGTGAGTAGTATTGCAGTGCTTATCGATAAAAATAATACTGTAAAAGCAATCAAAACAATGAATTGAAAAGTATTGCTTTCCAAAGTGATACTGTGGCTTTCGTAATCATTGTTATTGTTTTCAATTAATTCATGCGCTATAAAAGCGCCTATCAAGGCATATACGCCAGCCATTATTCCGCCCAGGCCACTCAAAGAGAGAAACTGAGAGGATTTGTTCATCATGTTTTTGATGTCACTGATGTCTTTTAAATATTTATCATCCATATAAAAGTACTTTGAATTACAAAGTAAATGATTAAATTTAATATTAGCAATATTTTTTTGATTATTTTTAAAACGAGATACTGTAATAGGAATACATTTCGCGGAAAAGCCAAAGGAGACGAAGAAATTCACAAAGAAAAAGGGATTCTTAACATTGAGCTTAATTACTTTGTGAAACTTTGGGGATTCTTCACGTTCCTTTGTGGGATAAAGCCTAATACTTATTTTGTTTTAAATCAAGCTCTTATTGGTCGCTTATTGGAATGGGTGCGAAGTCGGATACATTCGCACAGCGCACCCGACTAATTTTTTTTAAGAACTCTTTGGAGAACAGGGGAGGCGCACTCCGTTCCGTTAGGGGCGGAACCGGCTACTCAAGGCGTAGATGTAGCTTCTTATATTTCGATTTGGATTTTCACTTTTCCTCCAAGTCCTTTTTCAACTATGTCGTATAAAGTTTTCAGAGTTAAATTACTTCCATTATTTTCAATTCTAGAAATATATTCTCTTTTTTTTGCGACTAAATCGCCTAATTCAGTTTGTGTTAAATGCTTTTCTTCACGAGCTTTTTTCAAAAGTAACCCAATTTTAAAACCTTGGAATTCTCTCTCAAGTTCATCACGTCTTTCGGTTCCTTTTTCGCCGTAGACTTCATCTTTAATTTTTTTCCAACTTTTAGTTTCCATAATTATTTAGATTTTTCGTTGTAATATTTTGTCATTAAACGCAAAGCTTTTTCAATTTCAGCTTTTGGTGTTTTCTGCGTTTTCTTTTGAAAGCCATTTAATAGAATTACAAGTTTTCCATTGTCAAAGAAACAAAACACTCTCCAAATATTTGAACCAAGTTGGATTCGTGCTTCATATAATCCATTCGTTCCTTCCATTGATTTCAAATAATTTGAAGGAACTCTTTCTAAAGTTTCGATTGCTTCAATTATTTTGAATATTTTATCTTGAACTTTTTTGGGTTGTTCCAAGAGAAAATTTTCAAAATGATTTTCGTATGCTATAACTTCACGTACTTTCATTTTCTTCAAAGGTAACTTAAAAGTTACTTAATTTGCAAATTTTTGTTGTTATATCCTGTGTGGTGCTATATCTGCCAATATCACTTTGAAACGCTTAAAACAGCGTGGTTATCAATCCTTGACCGATATTTACATCGAACTCAACCCATCTCTTTGCGAACCACTCTCGTTCTTAAAACGAGATGCACCGTACGCTCGGTGGTGTACATAAGTTTTTATTGTTTTTTGGTTTTCGTGAATATAAATATTTGAGAGGTGCACTCCGTTCCATTAGGGGCGTATCCGTCTACTCGATTAGCAGTAGCTTTTTTAATTAAAATGGTAAATCAGGCCATTCCTCTTTTTTAGGTTTAACTGGATTATTTTCAATAATTAAGTTTATTTTTTCTTTTATTTCTTTAGGTAAATCTAAAATTTGTGCTTCTATTTCTGATTTTAATTTAACTTCTTTAGGATTATTTGAACTAGTTACAGCCGAAACTTCAGTATATCCTCTAAATTCAAATTTTCTAATTACTGTTTCATAATTTCTTGATAGTATATTATCAATTTCATTAATTTCTTCCCACACTTTAATGTTATCTATTTCTGTTTGTAGTTGCCAACCTGTCATCAGTTTTAAACGCCCAGTTTCGGAAACATAATGCAGTAAAATAATTTCTTCATCTTTAAGTTTTCCTGCCAAAATATCGGAAACTAGTTTTGAGTATAAGTCGTTTATGTTTTGACTTTCAATTTTACTTGGTTCATTTATTTTAGTAATAGGTTTTTCTATTTCTTTATTTAGAATTTCGTCTTTAGTTTTCAGATTATTAAAAGTTTCTACAACTGGAATTGTTTTAGCATTATTTCCCTTAATTCTAGCAATTTCTTCTAAATATTGTTTTAATTTTTGATTAACAATTATTGAGTTTTTACTTACCGAAAAATATTTATCTAAATGTTGTATAAATGATAGTAACCTTTCTTCATCATCAATATAAAATCCAATTTCTCTTGGGTCAATTGCTCCATTTTGGAATTCTTTACTTGAAAGGTCAAAATTAGGAGTAAACAACATTGCATGTTCATTTTCAATAACCCAAGCGGCACCCATTTCATTTAGACATGCAATACTTGCATAATATTCTTTAGAAAGTAAATATATCACAAAAGGTTTTTCAGTTATTTGTGATTTTAACCAATTATAAATGTTTTGCCCAATTGGAATTCCATAAGCGATGTTACTTGTGAAAATAATTTCATCTTCATTTATACCAACTCCTCTTAAAAGTTCAACTAATGCATTTCCGTAATCTTTATTTTTTGATGAATGTGATATAAATATTTTCATTAATAGAGTTCTTGTTTTAACGATTTTTTTTTAAGTTACTGCCAACTTGTATTATGTACAACAAACCTTCGCCAATCTACCTGAATAAAGGTGGATAAGCGAAGGTTTGTTTCGCTTTATTGTTTTCAAAAATAATGAAAAAAAAGATTACAATTTATCAAATAGGTTCTTGATTTTTTGGCAACTATTCGAACTTATTTAGTTACGTGTTTTATTGACTTTGTTATGAAATACAAAAGTTCCTAATTTAGCCCCGATTGCAACGGAAATCCTTGTGAACCGAGGTTCGGTTCGCAAGATTGCAGTGTAAAGCGGGAGGTTACTTCCTAAAAAAGTACAATGTTCTGCTCCTAAAAAAACATTTAGGTTATAAACAAAAAAATCCCCCGAAGGAGATTTTAATTGTATGCGATTGAAGTATTATAATCTGAATATACCTCCGAAAGAAACGATGGTTTCGCCGTACCAAAAATGGTGCTGAGCGTGATCGTCATTATAAGTCGTCATTACATCGGTCATGTTGATGTAACCTGCTTTTATTTCGGTTTGCATATAAAAATGCTTGAAAAAAGTAAAGTTCAAACCAGCATCTGCCGAAAATCCATATCCTGAAATATGAAACTCATCATGTCTTTGTTTTCCCAAAACAGTAGCATCGGTTCTTGGAACCAATATTCCGTAACCAAGTCCTTCGGTTAGGTTTAGTTGGAAAATATCGGTATTGGTAATTCCAAAAAGCGAAGAAATATCAGTGTAATAAGCCGCTTCGGTAAAGATGTAATTTAATCCGTTTGTGTGCTCAAATTTTAAGAATTTACCATCGGTCAAATCAACCGGTTTGTTGTTGTAAATTCCGTTGAATTGAGAGCCAACTTCAGTCGAAGGCAAATTGATAGTTCCGTTGATCATCGCTGTTTGATCTTGGGTCATCACATATTTCATGTGATCAATCCCGATAGAAACATTGAATTTGTCATGGAAAAAGTATCCCATTTTCCAGTTGGTTTGTGACGAAGTTAAACTTCCCGGTTTGATATAATCAATGTTCCAACCTTTTGGTAAATCATGCGATTGAGCATTTTCTACCGTAAAATTATATCCGTCACCTTGAAAGTGTATGTCCGAAGTAGTGTAGTAAGCTCTGTTTCCTCCCCAATGAGCGAAGAATTTACCTTTGTTGTGGGCAGTATATAATTCATTTGAAGGCGTACTGTCTTGAGCAAAAGCATTAGCAGTAAAAAATAAAACTAGAAAAGCAGTGTGTAAAATTTTTGTTTTCAATGTCTTTAAATTTGATTAATAATTTTTTTATTAAACCAACTAAAATCTATCTTATACTAAAAATCTCCCGAAGGAGATTTTGATTTTATATGAGCTATTTTATAATCTAAAAATACCTCCAAAAGCAATAATTCTTTGGAAAAAGAAGAAATTTTGTGAAGCCTTATCGTCTCCACTTGTTGTTCTAATATCTTGCATGTTGATGTAACCCGTTTTTAGCTCACCTTGTACATAGAAATATTTGAAAAACGTAAAGTTAATTCCTGCTTTTGCAGATAAACCATATCCAGAAACGTGAAAATCATCATGACGAGGCATTCCTAACACAGTAGCATTTGTTTTTGGATATAAAAGTCCAGCTCCTAAACCTTCCGTTAAGTTAATCTGAAATTTATCTGTATTTGGTAATTTAAATAATTTCGAAATATCATCATGTCTGGAAACCTCAGTATTAACATAGTTCAAACCATCTGTATGTTCGTACATTAAAAAAGCAGTACCATTTGGCTGAGTAACATTTTTATCGTAACCACCTTCCAGAGCATTACCTTGAGACATATCTACAGGAGTATTATCATAAACTCCGTTATAAATAGATCCAGATTGATCAGCAGGTAAATTAATATAACCAGTTACATTAGCTATTTGAGCTTGGGTCATTACATACTTCATGTGATCCAAACCAATAGCAACACTATAATGGTCGCTAATGAAATATCCCATTCTAAAGTTAGTTTGCGGAATTGTCATGTTAGCAGGATTAATGTAATCAACATGCCAACCTTTTGGTTTGTCGTGAGCAACCATATTATCAACAGTAAAGTTGTAATCTTTTCCTCTGAAGTTTACATCAGATTCAGTATAGCTCTCTCTGTTACCACCCCATGAAATGAAGAATTTACCTTTGTTGTGAGCAGTATATCTTTCAGTAACGGGTATATTGTCTTGAGCAAATGCATTAACAGTAAAAAAAAGAACTAAAAAAGTAGTGTATAAAAAATTTGTTTTCAATGCGTAGGTATTAAATTTTAGAATTGGTTTATTGTTTTTCTAATAGCAACCAATTTATTCATCAAAGGTTCAAAGTAATCTAAATGCAGCATATTAGCACCGTCACTTTTGGCATTTGCAGGATCAAAATGTGTTTCGATAAAAATACCGTCAACACCAACGGCAATTCCAGCTTTGGCAACCGTTTCAATCATATCCGGTCTTCCTCCGGTTACACCAGCGGTTTGATTTGGCTGTTGAAGTGAATGCGTAACGTCTAAAACAGTTGTAGCATACTGTTGCATAGTTGGAATTCCTCTGTAATCCACAATCATGTCCTGATAACCGAACATAGTTCCGCGGTCAGTTACCATCACATTTTCGTTGTTGCAGTCCAAAACTTTTTGTACAGCGTGTTTCATGCTTTCAGGACTCATGAATTGTCCTTTTTTCAGGTTAACTATTTTTCCGGTTTTGGCGGCAGCAACTACTAAGTCGGTTTGACGAACAAGGAAAGCCGGAATTTGCAATACATCTACATATTCGGCAGCCATTGCGGCGTCTTCATTGGTGTGGATATCCGTAACTGTTGGTACACCAAAAGTTTTGGATACTTTTTCCAAAATTTTTAATGCTTTTTCGTCTCCAATTCCAGAGAAACTGTCAATTCTAGAACGGTTTGCTTTTTTGAAAGATCCTTTAAAAACGTAAGGGATTTGTAATTTGTCGGTGATACCTACTAATCTTTCGGCAATTCGCATCGCCATTTCTTCACCTTCAATGGCACATGGACCAGCCAATAAAAAGAAGTTACCGCTCTCAGTATGTTTGATTTGCGGTATGTTTTGTATATTCATGTTTTTTGTTTTTTTTGAAAGTGCAAATGTAGTTTGATTTTGCGACTCTTGAATTAGTTTTGGGGATTATTTTAATAATGGAAATGATTATTAGGAAGAGATTTCATTTATCTGTCCATATCTTTTTTTGCCTAAGAAAAAATTGTTGAAAGAAGGTTAAAGAGTGCTTTTGTTTTAATTGATTTTTTTCAAACTTAGCCCCATTGGCACCATTAATTGCCCTCTTTCGTAGATGTTTATATATAAGATGATTGGTTTTTTCAAACCTTCCCAGCTTAATTCATATACATCCAAAAATCCGGCACCCATATCGCTGTTTTTGGTTGGAAATGGACAGCAGTTTTCTAATTTTTTATAAGTTATTTTTTCTCCTTTTGGCCCTGCCAAAGCGTTTATAAAATATTTTTGGTTGATAGTGTCATTTCGTGTACCTCTGAAAAAAATATTGACTGGATAGTCTTTGTCATAGCCATATTTTTTGTCTTTGCTGTATTGGGTAATTATAAAGGCATTATTTTTGCCCAAAACAGGTTCAGGTGCATTGTTGTCAACGTTTTTTATAGAAGATTTAATGCTTCCGCAAGAGGCTAGTACTATGACTGTTGCAATGAATAAAGCTATTTTTTTCATTTTGAATGGTTGAATTTTTTAAAAGTGATGTATTTCTTACCACAAATATAAAAAGAACTTTACTCTATCTGTCAATAATCATTTGGAATCCTTGTGAATTTTTGTCTAAAAAGAGGGCATTTGACGAAATATCCAAAATCCTTTTATATTTGTATCAAAAACTAATTGATATGGAAATATTTTTTCAAACCTGGCCGTGGTACGTGTCGGGTTTTTTAATAGGAATGGTGATGCTGTTATTGACTTATTTCGGGAAAAATTTTGGTATGTCCACCAATCTTCAGTCCTTATGTTCGATGACTGGGCTAGGAAAACGTTTTGAATATTTTGATTTTGACTGGAGGTCGAATCGTTGGAATTATGTAGTTGTTTTAGGTGCTATGGTAGGCGGTTTTGTGGCTGTACATTTTATGAGTGATCCTTCAAATGTTACTATTAATCCCAAAACAATAGCCCAGCTTGCGCAAATGGGAATTGATGCTCCTAACGGACAATTGATGCCGCAATCATTATTTGGAGAACAAATTTGGCAATCACCAAAAAGTATTTTGATTCTTCTTGGAGGCGGAATTTTGATTGGTTTCGGGACACGCTATGCAGGAGGGTGTACCTCTGGGCATGCAATTTCGGGATTGAGTAATCTGCAGTTACCTTCTTTAAAAGCTGTTATCGCTTTTTTTATCGGAGGATTGATTATGTCTCATTTTTTATTACCCTTATTTTTCTAGGTTATGAAGTTATTAAAATATTTTCTGGTAGGATTCTTTTTTGGAATAGTACTTACCAAGTCGGAGGCGGTTTCTTGGTACCGCATTTATGAAATGTTTCAATTCCAATCGTTTCATATGTATGGAATTATAGGAGTTGCTGTTGCAACAGGAATTATTGGTATTCAAATTATCAAAAGAAAAAATATAAAAGACATTGATGGCTTACCGATTGAAATTCAGGAAAAACCAAAAGATAACGCCAGATATTGGTTAGGAGGGATTTCTTTTGGATTAGGTTGGGCATTGGTAGGATCTTGCCCAGGGCCTATTTTTATATTGATAGGAGCAGGGTTTATGCCTGTAATTATTGTGCTTATAGGCGCACTTATAGGAACAGTTATTTATGGTGTTTTAAAAAGTAAATTGCCTCATTAAGTTTGTTGCTTATTGTTTTTGGTTTGTTGTTCGCCGCTCTTTGTCAACAATAAACCAAAAGCGATTAACATTAAAAAAAGCCTATTTGAGATTGTACTTGCTCAAATAGGCTTCAGAATAAATGACTTATTTTTGGAAATAATTGTATCAGATTATCTCAGCACTTAAACCGGCTTCAAGTAATCCAGTACATTGTACTTTTAATTTTTCATATTCTCCTGTTTTTACGGTGCATTTACCGTTAAAATGTACAATCAATGAACATTGTTCCGCTTGAATAGAGGTGTGTCCGCAAACACGAACCAAAGTTTCTATAACATGGTCAAAAGTATTTACGTCATCATTGTAAACTATAATTTCGTTGTTTTTGGTCGTTACTTCTTCTTCCCAAATTTTTTCTTTTATTTGCTCTAATGTACTCATTGTTTCAGTTTTTTGTACTGTTGATTAAAAAAAGGGGTTACTAATTTACGTATTTTATTGATACCCAATTGTTTCTTTTTAGTTTTTTAACATAAGTCAATCCTTTTTCTGTACAAGATGCATCAATATAAGGAATGTCTTCTTCATAAAAACCACTAAATAATATGGTTCCGCCCGGATTCAAACTGTTAACATAACTTTGCATATCATTTAATAGAATATTTCTGTTAATGTTGGCTATAATTAAATCATATTTTTTTCCTTTCAATAAGGCAGCGTCTCCTTCATAAACTGTTATGTGCTTGCAATTGTTACGCTCGGCATTTTCAATGGAGTTTAGGTAACACCAGTTGTCAATGTCTATAGCGTCAATAGGTTGGGCTCCTTTCATTTCGGCCAAAATAGCCAAAATAGCTGTACCACAACCCATGTCTAAGGTTTTCATGCCAGTAACATCCATTTCTAATAAATGCTGGATCATCATGTGGGTGGTTTCGTGATGTCCTGTACCAAAGCTCATTTTAGGTTCAATTACAATATCATATTGCGCATCAGTTTTTGGGTGAAATGGTGCGCGAACGTGACAGCTTCCATCTACATCGATGGGTTCAAAGTTTTTTTCCCATTCCTCATTCCAGTTTATTTGCTCAATTTCTTCAAAAGTATAATTGATTTTAAATTCTTCTGATTGTAATATCTGAATGTCATCCAATATCATTTCGTCCCAAAGATCTTTTTGCACATAAGCAGAAATACCGGTTTCGGTTTCGGTAAAACTTTCAAAAGCTTTTTCTCCTAATTCTGCAATTAATATTTCCGATCCCAGCTCTTTTGGCTCAATAGAAAAATGATATCCTATATAAATATTTGACATGATTAAATTTTTTTTGCAAAGGTAATAATAGGATGCAATCCTTTTTTGAAATTTAAAAATATTTTGAAAGAATGTTTTTGTGTATTATTTCAGAGTGTATTCGATTTTGATATTTTTTTCAGAAATATTTCTTGGTAACGAATCTTATATTTTGTTTCCAATATTACAGGATTATTATGGCAAGGTTTTTGTAATTATCTACAAATGAATAGTTAGGGCCTTGCCAGATTTTGAAAAAGTCTAATTTAAAATTTTTGTTCTTCTTTGTTGTGTTGTGATTATGCTTTTTCTTGGAAATAAAAAATGATTTTTATCATGTTTTTTAAATATAACTAATTGATTTTAAATAGTTTAATGATAAAAGTCAATAATTTTTGCCGCATATTGTTTTATATTTGTGGAATTGTTTTTATTAAAAATTAATGCTGGACTATTTTATTATATAAATTAATTAATCAATCATGAAAAAAGTTTTTATTTATACCGTTGCAATGCTGTTTTCTGTTTTTTTGGGACAAGCTCAGGATATAAAGCAAGCAAAAAACGCTATTGATGCTGAACAGTATGAAGTAGCAAAAAAGACTTTGGAAACTATAACAACTTCAGCGCCTACAGACGGGTATGCTAGATTTCTTTTGGGGAATGTTTGTCTTTTGAAAGGGGATTATGATGCCGCCAAAAAGAATTATGACGCCGGAATTGCTTGCTCCTCCAAAGCAAATTTTAATTATATAGGATTGGGTTATATCGCACTCGATAAAGGTGATGTTGCCGAAGCCGAGAAAAATTTCGCATTAGCTACTAAAAATGGTAGCAAAAACAATATGGAAGAGTCGGTATTTATTGGTAAAGCCTATACCTATTCGACTAACCCAAATTATAGTAAAGCAATTGAGATTTTGACCAAATCCCGATTAATTGATCCTAAAAATACTGCTGTTTTATTGGCTTTGGGTGATGCTTACAAATTCAATAAAATGCAAAATGAAGCTTATGAAGCTTATCGTGGAGCTTTTATGATTGATGCTACTTTGTTAAGAGCCAAAATGGGGTTGGGGACTTTAATTAAAAATGCCCATAATTTTCCTGTAGCATTAACATCATTTAATGAGGTGATAGCCTTGAATCCTAATTATGGGCCGGTGTATCGCGAACTTGCCGAAACCGAATATCTTTGGGCATTAAATGATCCAAGCAATTATGAAAGTCATATTTCAAAGGCTTTAGCATATTATGAAAAATACATGTCTTTAACGGATTACTCATTGGAATCCCGTATGCGCCATGCCGATTTCCTTATATTAGCCAAAGACTACAAAGCGCTTGAAGCTGAAGCTAATGAAATGACAAAAATCGACAAGGTAAATCCTAGAATTTATCGTTATTTGGGTTATTCGGCTTATCACAATAATAATTTGGACGTAGCTATAAATTCATTGGAACCATTTGTTTCTAATCCATCGAATAGAGTAATTGGTAGGGACTATTATTATTTGGGAGCCTCAAAATTAGGCAAAGCTGTACTCTCAACTCCAGTTGATACTTTGCTTATTAGTAAAGGAATTTTGGATTTGAAAAAAGCTTTAGAATTAACTCCTGCTATAACTAGTGAATTCTCAGATTTAGGTAAAAAACTGTTTGAGAAAAAATTATATTCCAAAGCCGCTGCCGTTTATGAAATAGCAATTTCAAATACAGAAGTAAAACCATCGTTGCTGGATAATTTCTATTTTGCTTCGTCTATATATTGGTCTTGTGTGGGAATTGAAAATTTGAATCCTAAGCAAATAGAAGCGCTAAATAAAGCTGATTTATCATTGGATAAAATTATTGCAGCTTCGCCAACAACTCAGGATGCGTACCTTTTTAAAGCGAGAATTCAGGTGTTACTTAAAAATGACACATTAGTTGCCAAAAATTACGAAGATTTTGTAACTGCAGCGAGCAAAAAAGATCCTTCAGAGTTGGCAGCCAAAGGGATGAAAACTAAATTGGTTGAAGCTTATAATAATTTAGGCGTTATTTATGCTGCTACTGATAAAGTTAAAGCAAAAGATAATTTTAATAAAACCTTAGGTATTGATCCTGCTAATCAATATGCAAATGATCAATTGAAAAGTTTGAAATAAGAGATATTAATAGTTGATATAGCTTGAAAACCAACGATTGATTTCGTTGGTTTTTTTATGTTTTTGAGTATTTGAAATAAAAAAAGGAAGCGTTGTGCTTCCTTTTTTCATTGTGATTTTTGGGCAAATCGGGTTTGTAAATTCGACGGATTGTTTCTATCCTTTTTACCCTCAAAATATTTTCTTTCGAATATATTCCTGCAAAAAATAGTCACAATACTTTTTTAGTTTTCGAAGTAAGACCGAGTAATAATTTCCCTTTTCAAATGCCAATAGCATTAGGTATTACTCGGTCAGAACCTTCAAAACTTTTTTATATTCATAGTCTTTTCAATAATGGTGCCAAACTTTTGTTTTAAAGTTAAAATGTTGATTTTTAGCCCTGATGGGAGCGGCATCCTGTGGCCCCGGGGTTTGGGGCCGCAGATACAGCGGACAGCAGGAGCAATGTTTCCTATAAATGCTAATGTTCTTGCTCCAAAAAAATAATATCATTTGTGGGTATAAATGGTATAATTGATGAGTTTCAGTTTAGAAATAAAAAAAACCTGCTCAATTAATGAACAGGATTAAGGTATATTTAAAAAAGGTTAAGCTTGAAACCTTTTCTGTTTTTTAGATAGATGTCACGATAGTGATGAAATCTTTTGCGTTTAAAGCAGCACCACCAATAAGACCACCATCTACATCCGGTTTAGAGAAAATTTCTTTGGCATTGTCTGGTTTAACACTTCCTCCGTAAAGGATAGTAAGATCTTCAGCAATATCGCTGTTGAATGCTTTACGAACAGTTTCTCTGATGAACTCATGCATTTCTTGTGCTTGTTCAGGAGAAGCAGTTTCTCCAGTTCCGATAGCCCAAACTGGTTCATAAGCCAAAACGATTTTTTCCCAGTCTTTAGCTTGAATGTGGAATAAACCATCTTTCAATTGGTTTTCAACAACGTTGAAATGATTTCCTGATTGACGATCTTTTAATTCTTCACCAAAACAGAAAATTACAGTCATATCATGTTTTAATGCAGTATCTACTTTGCTTGCAATTAAAGCATCAGTTTCGTGAAAAATTGCTCTTCTTTCAGAGTGTCCTAAAATTACGGTATTCACACCTACGCTTTTAAGCATATCGGCAGATATTTCACCTGTAAAAGCACCGCTTTCTGCTTGGTGCAAGTTTTGTGCAGCAACTGATATATTAGAATGTGTTAAGTTTTCTACTGCTGAAGCCAGGTTTACAAATGTTGGGGCAACAATTACTTGTGCGGCAGTTTCAGCTGGAATTTGAGTCAATAACTCGTTTAATAAATCTTTTGTTTGTGCTGCATTTTTATGCATTTTCCAGTTTCCTGCAACAATCTTCTTTCTCATTTTTTTGTAGTATTTATGTTTTTTTTAAATTAAAGGTTTTGCTGCAACTCTTTTAAAGTTGCGTTGATTTTATCAAAATCGGTTTCAATAGCACGGTAAACCACTATTTTTCCCGTTTTGTCGATAATGATGTATCTTGGAATCCAATCTAAGTCAACAGCAGTTCCAAAAACACCTTTCATACCGTCATTTGCCATAAAATGTAAACCGTTTAGTTGGTGTTTTTCAATACCTGCTTTCCATTTGTCAGCTGTTTTGTCCATTGACATAAACACGTACGAAACATTTGGATTGTTGGCTTGAAGTTCTTTAAGTTTTGGCATTGCTTTTACGCAGTCACCACACCAGGAAGCCCAAAATTCTATAATTGTAGTTTTACCTTTTTGATTTTTCAGGATGTCTTTAAATTTAACCTGATTTCCGTCTGTAGCTAATAAAGTTTCGGAAAGTGCCTTTTTGGAGAATTCGGTTTTCTGTGCTTGTGAGCAAGAAAATGTTATTAAAGCAATAATTAAAACGGCTATTTTTTTCATTTAAAATTAAATTTTCACAAAGTTAACTAAAGAATTCTAAAATAGACGAACAGATTTTGGAATTTTGATGTGAAAATGGTTGAAGTTAATCACAATATCGTTATAGTTGATATTTTTTTTTGGAATTTGATTTCTTACAAATAAAAAAAACCTTGCAAGAAAATAATATCCTTGCAAGGCTGATTTTACTATTGAAATTAAAAAACTAAATCATCAGTATCGTTGTAATGTACTTTTTGTTTTATGGTTCCTTTTTCAAGAATTACAAAACTTGGGTTAGCTCTTTCAATAGTTTTTAACGGAATAGCATCACAGAAATAAAAATCAAAAGTGATTCCGTATTGTTTTTTGATTTTTGCAATCTCATCTGGGGTCGAACCAGTCATTCCGATTGTTTTATACCCTTTTGCGGAAGCGGTCTTACTGATTTGCTCCATTTTGGCAAGACCGTCAGCATTGGCAAGAGCCAAATCATAAGCAACAATCATAAGTAATTTAGGCTCTTGTAAAAGTTCTTCTTTATAATCAGATCCGTCTTTTTCCATTACAAAATCATGGATGGGAGGGAGGTAACCTTCCGAGATTATCTTGTCTTTTCGATCCACAAAAGTGGCTCCGGCAGGAATGTTGGATAAGTCTTTTTCTGTAAATTCTTTGTCAACACCATTTACTTTGTAGATGAAAGTCATTTCTACCACTGATTTTGGAGCGCCTTCAGGAATTTCCATTCCTTTCTGTATGTTATTTCCAACTTTGTAAGGTCGGAAATCTTTTAAAGGTAAGTGATTGATAACCCAATATCCCATAAAGGCACATAAGGCAACAGACAATAGCGCAAGGCTATTTTGAACTTTATCGCTGAATAAAGGTTTTACCAATTTCATGTTGACAAACAAAATTAAGATGAAGAACAATAAAACCACATCTTTTGTAAAGGATTGCCATGGTGTAAGGTGTAATGCGTCACCAAAGCATCCACAGTCTTTTACCACATCAAAATATGCCGAATAGAAAGTCAGGAATGTGAACTTTATTATTAAAAGTAACAAAAGCCAAATAGTCAATTTGGATTTGAAACCAATTAGCAACATCACACCTAAAACAACTTCCAGGATTACTATAAATAAGGCTAATGCCAAAGCGTAAGGAACGAAAAATGGCATATTAAATACCGGTTCGCTGAAATATTCGGCCAATTTATAGGAGAAGCCTACTGGGTCGTTTAGTTTAATCAATCCTGAAATTATAAACAGGATTCCGACGAAAATTCGGGAGAATTGTGTGATAATGTTTTTCATTTTTTTGGGGAGTCTTTTTGAAAGTTTCTATAAAGCTTCTTGAAATTTATTTTTTGTTCATCAAAATCAACGCAAAAACCGAGTAATTAATCATGTCCTGATAATTAGCGTCAATTCCTTCGGAAACAATAGTTTTTCCTTTATTGTCTTCAATTTGTTTGACGCGAAGGAGTTTTTGTAAAATCAAATCGGTGAGCGAACTCACACGCATGTCACGCCAAGCCTCTCCATAATCGTGGTTTTTGTTTTCCATCAATTCTTTAGTCAGGGCTACTTTCGCATCATATAATTGGGTTGCTCTTTCGGTTTCTAAATCGGGTTGATCCACGACGCCCAAATCCAATTGGATCAAAGCCATAATCGAATAATTGATGATTCCGATGAATTCTCCAGTTTCGTCTTCATCGATTTTACGGATTTGATTTTCCTGTAGGCTTCTGATTCTTTGCGCTTTTATGAAAATTTGATCGGTTAGGGAAGGAAGTCTCAAAATGCGCCAAGCACTACCATAATCTTTCATTTTATTGATAAAAAGCGTACGGCAAATGGCAATCACCTTGTCAAATTCTTGTGAAGTATTCCTCATTATTGGTGTATATTTGTATAAAAATTGCATCAAAAATAAGAATAATTTTTTTGAATGCAGAACATAAAGTTTCTAAAACCAAATTGAAATGACTATAAATTGTAAAGGACAGCTTATCGACTTGTCTGCGCCAAAAGTGATGGGGATTTTAAATATTACTCCGAACTCATTTTTTGATGGAGGTAAGTATAAAAATGAAGAGGAACTTCTGGAAAGAGTAGGGAAGATGCTCGACGAGGGTGCCGATTTTATTGATGTTGGGGCCTATTCAAGCAAACCCAATGCTGAGTTTGTTTCGGAGGAAGAGGAGATTTCAAGGATAATTCCTGTTGTGAATTTGCTTCAAAAACATTTTCCTGGAATTATATTGTCTATAGATACTTTCAGGGCGGGAGTTGCAAAGGTTTGTATTGAAAGCGGTGCGGCAATTATCAATGATATTTCTGCCGGGAAACTAGATGATAAAATGCTGGAAATCGTTGCAAAATATCAAGTTCCTTACATTATGATGCACATGAAAGGCACGCCACAGACGATGCAGGAATTCACGCAGTATGAAGATATAATTAAGGAAATGCTGTTTTATTTTTCGGAACGAATTGCCGCTGCTAGAGCTCATGGAATAAATGATTTGATTGTGGATCCGGGATTTGGTTTTGCCAAAACATTGGATCAAAATTACTTTCTTATGAATAAAATGGAATTGTTTCAAATGCTTGAATTGCCTTTACTGGTTGGGATTTCAAGAAAATCTATGATTCATAAAGCATTGGGGGTAAGCGCTGAAATGGCTTTGAATGGAACTACGTTTTTGAATGCAATTGCTTTGACAAAAGGAGCAAAAATACTTCGTGTTCACGATGTGAAAGAAGCTGTGGAATGTGTTCATTTGTTTAATAAATTGAATCAAAAATGATAAAATATATATTGGGAATTGTATTGTTGATTTGTGTTTCCTGCGGTAATAAAGAAGATATTTTATTGCCAAAGTCTGATCGAACGGTCGTAAAAGATATTGTGGATTTATCGCCGATTTATATTTTTTTCAGAACGAATGGCAAAGATACTTTGGCTGAAGTAAATAGAAAAAACAGCATCAGTACTACAAATTGGGTTTTGAATATTGACAGGAGATTGCCGTTAAGATTAGTAATTCCTGAAGTAATAAAATTGCAGGAAAAAAAGCGTGGCGACAGCGTTCATAAAAATGAGTTGGCTCAGAATTTTTATTCGTATGCAGATACCATTGGCAAAAATCTGGCTTTTATACCTTTTACGAAAGTGTATTATAAACTGGAAAAACCTAAAACTGGTATAATTGTTTTTTTTGCTAAAGACGGAACAATCAAAATCAATAATGAATTGGTTTCCAAAAATGATTTGAAGAAAAAGATTGATGAATTTAATGTTCAATCTAGTGAAATTAGGTGTTGTTTTGATAAGAACTCTAATTATGGAGTTTATCTTCAGAATAAAATATTTATTGATAGTATAATGACGAAAAAAGCAGTAATTGAAGAATTTATTTATTAGTTCTGTCTTTTTTAAAATTAAAAAAACCTTTCTATTCTTCTGATTAGAAAGGTTTTTTTTGATAGGTTGAGATGTTAGTATCCACCGCCACCACCGCCTGTACCACCTCCAGTAGTACCTGTTTTGGTAAGTACACCGCTTATTTCCCCTGCAGGATAGGCAGTTGTATGTAAGTTAACATAATCTGTTCCAGCCATAAGTTGGGTTATTTGCGTATCATTTATGGCTGCAGAATAGGTAAATGGTGAGCTTGCAACGGTTGCATCGGGAAATGGAAGTTGAACAGCTCCGTCTGCACTATGGATATGGCCATGAATAGGTGTTAGTCCTGTGTAGTTTACCGTGATTTCATAAGTTTTAGCAGTTTCGTTCAATTTGAGCGTAGCACTTCCTGAAGCTGTTGATGTAACACCAGTGGGAGGAGCTAAAGTTGCGGTAAAAGTTGAAATAACAGGTGAGGGCGTGCTTGGTGTAGAATTATCGTCACTACTGGAACACGAATTTCCAATAAAAAACAATAATAAAATCGCTGAAAAATTTAAAACAGATTTCATAATTATACGTTTTTGAGTTAGGAAAAAAGGTTAAAAACTATAATTATTAAATTTATTAAGATTTAATAAAAACACATTAAATTTACGTTTTTATTTTCAATTAATGAGATTTTTTACATGTAAAATATTGGTTTTAAATAAGTTGTTGTTTTGTAGTAATTAGGAGATTGATAATCTCAGAGTTTTAAACTGATGCTTAAATTTTGAAACCGGGAATTAATAAAAGCGAAATAGAATTCTTTTAGCAAATTTTATTGATGATGATAAGGTTCATTTCTCAAAATGGTGAAACCACGATACAATTGCTCAATAAAAAACAAGCGAACCATTTGGTGCGAAAAGGTCATAAGAGAAAGGGATATTTTTCCGTTTGCTTTAGCATAAACGGTATCTGAAAAACCGTAAGGGCCTCCAATGACGAAAACCAATGTTTTTATACCCGAATTCATTTTTTTTTGTAATTCTGCCGAAAAACCTACGCTGGAAAAGGTTTTTCCGTTTTCGTCCAATAAAATAAGCTGATCGGTTGGAGTGAGTTTGGATAATATAAGCTCTCCTTCTTTTTCTTTTTGCTGACTTTCAGATAAGTTTTTTACGTTTTTGATATCAGGAATTATTTCCAAATCAAACTTGATATAAAAAGACAATCGTTTGGTGTAATCATCAATCAGGGTTTGTAATGATTTATTGTCTGTTTTGCCAATCGCGATAAGTTTGATGTTCATTTTGTAGCGTTTCAAAAAGGCAAAGTTACAAAAAGGACTTAGTTTTTTGATTAAGACATTTTTTCTTTAGATAAAGAATATAAATGCTTGCAATTCTTTTAAAGAAAAAAATCTAAATGTTTTTGTTTTATTTTCTTACTTATTTTAAAATTTTTAATCGATTTTTATAATCTATTTTGCCTATAGGGTAATTGCCAAATATTTATTGTTTGGTTAGTAAAAATCTTTTTTTATGATTTTAGATCTAAATAACATTGATTTTGATAATAATTTGCCCTTCAGAAATAATTTTCGAAGATTCTCTACTGATTATCGATGTACATCGTGGAATTAAAAATAAAACATTAATCCTATAAGATTACTATAATATAAGATGTTTTGTTTACTTTTGTCCCCAAAAAAAATTAAGTTATTTTATGGATTTTCAGATAGGTTTAGTAATTGCGGGATTAGTAGTAGGATTTGTGGTAGGAATGACTGGTGTAGGTGGAGGTTCATTGATGACTCCGATTTTATTATGGTTTAATATTCCTCCGACAACAGCAGTTGGTACCGATTTATTATATGCTGCGGTGACTAAAACCGGCGGTATTTTTGTTCATAATAAAAAGAAAAATATTAACTGGAAGATAACCGGCTGGCTTTCTTTAGGTAGTGTACCAGCAGCTTTATTGACTTTGTGGATACTTCGCAGTTTGAAAGTCGATACAGAAGCTTTAAATCATATGATAAAATACAGTTTGGGTTGGGCATTGGTTTTTACTTCTGTGGCTATTTTATTCAAAAAGAAAATAATGGTTTTTTCCGAAAAACATGCTGGCGACAAATTTCATAGAGAGAGTAAAACGCAGAATGTGTTGACAGTAGCAATTGGAGTGCTTTTAGGTGCTACTGTGACGCTGACTTCGATAGGTGCTGGGGCATTAGGAACAGTTACTTTGTTTTTCTTATACCCGCTTTTGCCAACGCCAAAATTGGTTGGAACTGAGATTGCACATGCAATTCCTTTAACGCTTGTTGCCGGATTGGGTCATGCTTCAATGGGGAATTTAGATTTGGCTTTACTTGGTCAGTTATTGATGGGCTCGCTTCCAGGGATTTATGTGGGAAGTATGTTAAGTGGAAAAATGCCTGATTTGATGCTTAGAAACGCGATTGCTATCATGCTATTCTTTGTAGGTTTCAAGCTTATTTCATAAAGGTTTAAAATAAGTTTTATAACCGTTAATGGTTTAGAATTTTATCGGGAACCATTAAAATATTTAGTCTTTTGACTGGATATCTTAATGGTTTTCTTATTTGTTCTAATTTGAAAAACTACTTTAGCTGAAAAGTATTTAATTTTTGTACCAAATCCTTTCTTTGGTACCAATCATTATAGACAAATTCAATTTTTTCGACTTCGAATTTGCCGAAATCAAAGGTTCGGTATTTTTCTAAAGTTTCGAATAAGGCTTCTTTGTCTAAAATTTTATCCCTGAAACGTACCACAGTTGAATGAGCCGTTTGTATGACATAACGTTTGTCGATGCTTTTTTGTAACTCTGAGCTTTTGAAATTTACCCTTAAGTTGTTTCTGATTTGTTCTAATGAATTACCATCTGGAAATCCTTGTACCATTATTGCAGAATTTGAAGCAGTGATTCCTTGAAAATGGATTTCAAAAGGTTTTATGTTTTCAAGGCTCTTTTGAATGATTTTGTTGTATTCGGGTATAGAAATTGATTTCAAATCAAATCCCTCGAAACCCGAAATAATTGATAATATGGTAATATGAATATCTGAATTGGGATAGAAGTATTGATTGGGATTGCTTTTCTTTAATTCGTTAAGAAAGTACTGAATTTTATTTTTAACATCAGCCGAAGGCTTAATTATTGTAGTAATGCCAAATCGATTATCTGAAGTGGAATCGATCAATTGGTCTATGTGGTAGTCGTTGTTTTTTATCTTTTCGACTGAATTGATATAAAGTTGATCGTAATGTTCCTTCAGATTCATACAGTTTTCCAAATTTGGCTTCAAATTGATTATAGACTTTGGGGTGTAAAGGTATGTTAAATTTGATTCTATCAGTAAGTAATTGCTATTGCTGATAGTTGTTTTTTCAAGTTTGGAGACGATGGAAGATTTTATTTTTAAACCCAAATAGTAGTTGTAATGTCATCGCCTTTTTGGATTTTTTCCCTCTTTCTTATTTCTGCTTTAAGAGGAAGCAAATAGGTGTTGAGTTTAGTGTCAAACCATATTGCAGTTTCCCATTTACTATTGCCAATTTTTGCTACAGCTTTCAATCGTCCCCAGCCTTCTTCTTGCCATTTAAGGTTTTCTCTTATTTCTTTTGCTATTGCGATTGGAAGTGAAACAAAGTACCACCCATTTGGACCTTGATACTGCCAAGTTTTTGCTGAAAATTCATATTTGATTTTCCCATCCATTTGTTTATTTTTATTTTGTAATTAAAGATAATAAAGTTCCAGCAGTTTGATATCTTGGCGTTAGCTAAATCTCCAATGCCTGCATGGGGAAATTTAGAAGCAAGATAACTTATATTCAAAAGTGTTAGAGAACAGGAGAAAAACCAAGCAAAATCAATCCAAAAAGAGAACACAAAATCCTCTTGAGAAATCACATAAAGTGAGTCACTAATGAGATTTAGTTTCGCTGTACTTCGTTTCTCATTCGGAATGACAAAATTATGTCTTTATATTTTTAAATTTAAAGACATTGAACGAACTCTATGGGCATAAAAAAGAGAGACTTTGTAAAAGCCTCTTTTTTTGAATTATTATATCTTTTATAAAACCTTATTTAGTTTTTTAGTAATTTTAGCAAATATGAAAATGAATTATTTCAAAATTATTTATTGATTAGTTTTTCAAGCCTTGTCATCATTTCCTCTTTCTCTTTCAACATACGCTCGTATAACGCAATTTTTTCTTCGTGCAGTTTTAAAACCTCTTTTATAGGGTTAAATGTTGGATGAATATTAATCGCAGAGGCTCCGTCTTTAAAATCTGAAAATGTATTAGAAATAATATTTACCGCTTGCTCTTCATCAAAGTTTTGAAACGCTTCAACAGGAATTTTCAATGCATTTGAGATTTGCCTAAGCATATCATCTTCGATTACATCTTTTTGCTCCAGCATTGAAATTTTCTTTTGATTCCAGTCGTTTCCCAGATCATAAGCCAATGCTTCCTGTTTGATACCAAGCATTTCTCTGAAGCGCTTTACGTTTCTTCCCTGATGTATTTTTTGTTCCATAGTGAGTGTCAATTTCTAAAGGCTCAAAGATATGGCCATTTTGGATTAAAAAGTCTGAATTTCAAAGATAAAAAAAATATCCTGTAAAATATTTGTTTTGTCAGATATTATGTCTGTTTTGGTGTGGATTATCCTCTTAAAAGAATGGAATGCTATTCATACACTATTCATGCACTATCCAGGTAAATTACGTGATTTGGACGGTTGGTTGCGTAACCGACTTCGCTACTGCATTTGGCATGATTGGAAAAAACCCGAGCGAAAGAGAAAGAATCTCATTCGGCTTGGCGTTGAACAAGGTCACGCCTATGCTTTTAGTCGCACCCGCAAAGGCGGTTGGGCAATTGCACAGAGTCCGATTTTGAGTACCACTATTACCTTAAAACGGCTAAAACAACGTGGCTATCAATCCTTGACCGACGTTTACATCGAACTTAACCCATCTCTTTGCGAACCGCCGAGTACGTGACCCGTACGCTCGGTGGTGTGAGAGGCGCACTCCGTTCCATTAGGGGCGGAGCCGTCTACTCGATTAGCGATAGTTTTTTTTTACTTTCCGTATTTCGTTTTCCATTTTCAATCTCCAACCTTTCCCATTTCTTTTCGTTAAGTAAACTTCTGTTATTTTTTTGTACTCTTCAGAAGCTTTCGTCAATTCAGGCATTATGGTACAGCCAAGATTTTTAACTTTTAGACCGTAGATTTTCAAAATGCTATCAGTTTTTGTTTTTTCTATTGCTTGAGCTTTATTTTTTGGAGGCAATGGTAATCCGAAGCCAAAAGTTTTTACATCATCATTCCTGATGTCATTTTCTGCATCTTTTCTGAATTCGGTTAAAATTTCGTCATAAGAATTTTTATTTTGAATAAATCTACTAATTCCATTCGCACTCATAAATATCATTCCAATTATGTTGAAGCTAATCATCATAATGCAGAATTTATTAAAAAAGGGACGATTTTTTAAAAACAAAAAGCTCGTAATAATTGAGATAAAAATCAAAGAGAAATAAACCGAAAGTAAGGATTTCCATTCGACATTTTCTTGTATGATTTTCAAAAAATCTAATTCATTTGGGTAATTAAATAAATAGTAAACGAAAATGTTAATTGACCAAAGTAAAATTGTACTTAAAATTGTTATGAGTAATAATTTCTTCATTTTATTTGTTTTTGCTTTTGGTCTTTCGAAGGCAAAATTATCGCTAACGTTCCCACGCTTGGCGTCAGTTGCGAACTTCGGGACTGATTATTTTATGTTTAAGATAATAATTCTTGTGAAACGTAAACGTGAATTTACCACAAAATTCGAAATTGCGCCAAACGTGTGTTGGCAGTAGTGTTTTTTATTTATTTACAATTTTCTTTGTTTTTTCAGGAATTAATATTTTCGCATCTAAATCTAAAACTTCATTATTCAGTTTCTGTTCTTTTTCTACTTTAAAGGCAAAGTACCAACTTTTTCCATTATCGTAAGAAATTAAAGCTAATCCAGATTCAAAAATAACTTTTCTTTTTTCGTCTTCCATTTCCAAAGTAAAAGGAACCGAACATTGCAATTGTTCTTTGTAATTAACTATTTCTGAATTTTTCCCGAAATTTATGTTTGTTACTTTCGCACCTTTCGATTCTGCATTTTTAGTCAATTCGGTTAACAAGTAAATAAAATCTTCTTTTGATTTCAGATATTCGATAAGTTTTGGAGAAGCAAAATTAGAAAGTTCAGAAAAGTTTTTTCCAATAAATAGTTTTCTATATTCTGTTGTCGCTTTACTAATTTCTGTTGTGAAATCTTGTGCATTAACTTTGAATGAAAAAAATATGATTATTAATAGATATTTCATTGATTTTCTGGGTTTTTAACATTACCGCCAACTTGTTTATATACTCAGTTTTTTACTCATTTGTTGAGTTTATCTACTTTGATTAAGCTAGCTTTGCTCAACTGCTATTGAGGTTTATTTTATAAATCATCAAACGGACTTTTTATTTGTTGCAAACTTTTTGTACTTACATGAGTATAAATTTCGGTGGTTTTGCTACTGTTGTGTCCTAATAATTCTTGTATATATCTCAAGTCGGTTCCGCTTTCCAGTAAGTGCGTAGCATAGCTGTGTCTTAACCAATGAAGCGTAACGGGTTTATTGATACGAGCTAATTTAATACCTTTTTTTAAAACTTCTTCTAAACTTCTATCAGAATATTTAGTGTTTTCTTTTTGCCCTTCAAATAACCAGTATTTTGGTCTGTATTCTAAATAATAGGCTCTTAATAATTCTAATATTTTTGTAGACAAAGGGGTGATTCTGTCTTTTTTTCCTTTTGATTGCCTGATGATTACCAAGTTCCTGTTGGAATCAATGTCACTTTTTTTAAGGTTCAATAGTTCACTTCTACGTAGTCCACAGCTGTATATCAGGCTTAGCATTGCTTTGTGTTTTAGGTTGGTGTGTGCTTCGAGTAAAGCTTTTACTTCTTCCTTGCTCAATATATTGGGTAATAGTTTGGCACGTTTTGGCCGATGGATTTTGTTGATATCCATTTTTGTTTCTCTTATGGTTGTAAAAAATAATTTTAGGGCATTGACGATTTGGTTTTGGTACGATGCTGAAAGATTGTTTCGTAAAATATAGTCATTATTGTAGATAATTACATCTTCGTTTGTGATTTCGGCAATAGGCTTTTCGCGAAAGAAAACCAAAAAGGATTTCAAAGCTTCACTATAAGTAGTCAACGTGCTTTCGCTATAGCGTTTGGAGCGAAGCCATTGTTTGAATTTTTCAATATTTTCAACTCCTTCGATTGAAGGAATTGTGAGGGATAAGGAGGGGATTTTGAATCGGATTCGGTTTTCTTCGGTATCGGGTAAGTGCCAAACGCCTAAAGTTTGGCTCCATCGCGCACCTTCCAGTTGTTTGATTCGGGCGATTAAATCGGCTTTTTTTTCGAAATAAACGGCTATTCGTTTTTCTTTTTTGTGTGTAATGGGCTGTGCTTTCCAGTTCATAAAAGGCGTATAATAGTTATAAATGGTATATAAGAGTCTGCTTAAGTTTTATTTATTGGCTCTCTTATGACGATTTTTGGCTACAACTTCGTTAAATTTTTATACAATAGCTCTGCTGTTTTATAAAAATTTGCCTCGTTTCACTTAAAAATCCTCTAATAATATATCTCAAAAATAAAATTTAAACAGGCTCTAAAGATATTGATTTTTAGTGAAATACTCTTTTTTAGGGCTTTAGCTGTCCTGAAAAACAAATGCCCTAGCCCAGACGGAAGCGGCATCCTGTGTGCCTGGGGTTCAGGCGCACAGATACAGCGGACAGCTGGAAATAGCTCCTTAAAAAGAAGTTAGAAGTTAGAAGTTAGAAGTGGGAAGTTAGAAAATAGAAGACTGAAAACTGGCAATAGATAAGGTAACGCAAAGTATATTTGCCTAACCTCCCTCTCCTTTGCTTCGCCAGTTCGTTGCCACTCGTGTGGAGAGGGTCGGGGAGAGGGAAAAATGTCAGTTTGTCATATCGTTTTGTGACAATTGTTATGAAAACTGACAATTTACTAGTTTTTTTATATTGGCATAATCATTGCCTTAGAGTCTTCGAGTTGTTAAACAAGTACACAATAAAAATTAAATATATTAAACAATGGGTAAAATAATCGGAATTGATTTAGGTACAACGAACTCTTGTGTTTCTGTAATGGAGGGTAACGAAGCTGTGGTAATCCCTAATGCTGAAGGTAAAAGAACTACACCATCTATCATCGCTTTTGTTGAAGGTGGAGAAATTAAAGTGGGGGATCCTGCAAAAAGACAAGCAGTAACTAACCCTACAAAAACGATTGCTTCTGTTAAACGTTTTATGGGACACACTTTTGCCGAAATTACTGAAGAGGCAAAAAGAGTTCCTTATTCTGTAGTGAAAGGTGACAACAATACGCCACGTGTGGATATTGACGGTCGTTTATACACTGCACAAGAATTGTCAGCAATGACACTTCAAAAAATGAAAAAAACTGCTGAGGACTATTTAGGTCAAACTGTAACTGAAGCGGTTATTACTGTTCCTGCTTACTTTAACGATGCGCAACGTCAAGCTACTAAAGAAGCTGGAGAGATTGCTGGTCTTAAAGTTATGCGTATTATCAACGAACCAACTGCTGCTGCTTTGGCTTATGGTTTGGATAAAAAAGGAAAAGATCAAAAAATTGCTGTTTACGATTTAGGTGGAGGTACTTTTGATATCTCTGTTCTTGAATTAGGTGACGGTGTATTCGAAGTATTGTCAACTGACGGTGATACTCACTTAGGAGGTGATGATTTTGACCACGAAATCATTGACTGGTTGGCTGACGAATTTAAAGCTGAAGAAGGTATCGACTTGCGTCTTGACCCAATGTCATTGCAACGTATCAAAGAAGCTGCTGAGAAAGCAAAAATTGAATTGTCTTCTTCTGCAGAGACTGAAATCAACTTGCCATACGTAACTGCTACTGCTTCTGGGCCAAAACACTTAGTTAAAAAATTATCTAGAGCTAAATTTGAGCAATTGACTGACTCATTGGTAAAACGTTCTATGGCTCCTGTGGCTAAAGCGTTGAAAAATGCTGGTTTATCAGTTTCTGACATTGACGAAGTTATCTTGGTTGGAGGTTCTACTCGTATCCCAAAAATCGTTGACGAAGTTGAGAAATTCTTCGGTAAAAAAGCATCTAAAGGAGTTAACCCTGATGAAGTTGTTGCTATTGGAGCTGCTATTCAAGGTGGAGTTCTTTCCGGAGATGTAAAAGATGTATTGTTACTTGACGTTACTCCATTGTCTTTGGGTATCGAAACTATGGGTGGTGTAATGACTGTTCTTATCGAAGCTAACACTACTATCCCAACTAAAAAATCTCAAGTTTTCTCTACTGCTGCTGATTCTCAACCATCTGTTGAAATCCACGTATTGCAAGGAGCTAGAGCAATGGCTGCTGATAACAAAACTATCGGTCGTTTCCACTTAGATGGTATCCCACCAGCACCAAGAGGAGTTCCTCAAATCGAAGTAACTTTTGATATTGATGCTAATGGTATCATCAAAGTTTCTGCAACTGACAAAGGAACTGGAAAATCTCACGATATCCGTATCGAAGCTTCTTCTGGATTGACTGCTGAAGAAATCGAAAGAATGAAAAAAGACGCTGAAGCTAACGCTGATGCTGACAAAGCTGCAAGAGAAAGAGCTGAAAAATTGAACGAAGCAGATGGAATGATCTTCCAAACTGAGTCTCAATTGAAAGAGCTTGGAGCTAAATTATCTGATGATAACAAAGTAGCTATCGAGTATGCATTAACTGAATTGAGAATGGCTCACCAATCTCAAGACATTCCTGCAATTCAAACTGCTCTTGACAACATTAACGCTGCTTGGAAAAAAGCTACTGAAGAAATGTATGCTCAAGGAGAACAAGGTCAAGCTGCTGCTGAGCCACAAGCTCAATCGCAAGGAGACAATGTTGAAGACGTTGAATTCGAAGAAGTAAAATAATCTTTTTTTAGATAAAAGATAATAGACTTTTAGATTATAGTAAAAACCGAGCCATTTCTGGCTCGGTTTTTTTGTTGGATGGGATTGTGATAAGGAAAAGATTTGTATCGTGGCATTGTAAAGATGTATGGAAGTGCGGTAGAGACACACACGGTAGAGATGCACTGCAGTGCGTCTTTACAACGCAGATATGTTTTGACAAATGCATCTACAAATTATTCATCTTTATTTAATAATGTAAACCGAGCCGGAAATGGTTCGGTTTTTTTGTTTGTATGATTGAATTTAATACCATATTTTTTTGTGTTATTTTTCTTTTTTAAAAAAAAAATAGTTTTTTATTTGTTAAAATAAAACAAAGAATTATTATGAAAAAAATCATTGGAATTGGGTTATTAGTTATGTCATTAGTTTTTTTTGGATGTAGTAAAGATGAAGATTCAGAAAGTGCGACAGGTTCAATAACTGCTACTATTAATGGGACTCCTTGGGTAGGGACAAAAATCATTAATGTATCACTTATACAATCAACAACTTTAAAAGAACAACGTTTTGATATTAGTGCTCAGGATGGAAAACAGATGTTAGCATTGGCTGTCTCAAGTGAGTTGACAACAATAAAAGGAATGCCTGTTCGTTCTTATTCTTATGAGGATGATGTAGCCTTATTTATAAATACTTATATAGATGGAGCAAATACTTATACAGAACATTCCCCTGTAAGTGGTGAATTGATAATTAAATCTATTGATACCGATAAGAAAACTATTTCAGGAACATTTAGTTTTAAAAGTGAAAAAGTAGGGGTTTTACAAACAGCGATTGTAACCCCAGATATTGTAAATGTCACTAACGGCGTTTTTACAAATTTGACTTATACTGTCATATCTGAAAAGTAAAATATATTTTAAATAATAATAACCGGGTCAGAAATGGCTCGGTTTTTTTGTGAGGTAAATTGAGGTTCTTATAATTTTTTTGTAATATTACTTTACAAATAATTTTATGAGAAAAATCAAATACAGAAAGGGGAAACGAGTACAGGCCTATTCATTCGAATATACGGGACAACACAAAGACAAAAAGGTTGAAATGCAATTGTTTGTTTATGACGATTGCTCTGTAAATGTATATGAGAATGCGCATATTGAGTCTTTGGAAAAACATATTGATTTGAATAAGAAAAATTGGTTAAATATTCACGGATTGACTGATGTTGATTTGCTTAAAAAAATAGCCGGACATTTCAATATAGCCGATTATATGTTGGCCGATATTTTGAATACAACCAAAAGGACCAAAGTAGAAGAGGAAAAAGACGTTTTGTTTTTTAATATAAAATCAATGTTACCAACCGAAGGTTCAGATGAAATTAGGGTGGAGCAAATCAGTTTTTTGTTGAAAAAAGGGATTTTGATTTCGTTTCAGGAAAAAAGAAGTGATTTTTTTACGCACATTCGGGAGCGAATTAGAACTAATTCGGGGGTTGTAAGAAATAAGAAGGCAGATTATTTATTGTTTGTATTATTGGATGCCATTATTGGGAATTTTTATATAACACTCGAAAATGAAGAAGACAAGGTAGAGGAGTTAATAAATTTTACAAAAATGAGCGCTGATCCTATTATTTTGGAAAAAATTGAAAAACACAGGGATAATTTCAATTTTTTGAAACGCTCAATTATTCCGCTACGGGATTCTTTGTATGAAATAAAAAGCATTAAAGAAGACGATGTTTTTAATGAAATAGAACCCGATAATTTTAGTTTTTTTACCCGTTTGCACCAAAAATGTCTGGAACTTCTGGAACAAATCGAGGCTGATATGGGAGCCTTGGAAAGTGCTTCCAATTTCTTTTTTGCAGCCCAGGCCCATAAGATGAACGAGATTATGAAAACGCTGACAGTTATCTCGGTGATATTCATTCCGTTGACTTTTATTGTGGGGGTTTATGGGATGAATTTTGATAATATGCCAGAGCTTAGATTTCGCAATGGTTATTTTTTGGTAGTTGGTTTTATGTTCTTGGTAGTGATTGGGATGGTTTTTTATTTTAAAAGACGGAGATGGTTTTGATTTAAGTGTGTAAATCACATTTTTAAGTGTGTGAATTACATTTTTGCAAATGAAACCTGATTTTGGTCATATTTATAAGGGAATTAAAGGTATAATTTTGCATGAAAGTTTAGAAAACATAAAAATTTTAAAAAATAGGAATATGAAAAAAGCTATTTATATTGCAACTATTGAAGAGAATTGCGGTAAAACAATAATTACCTTGGGATTATTGAGAATGTTACTGGGAAGAACTGCAAAGGTTGGATATTTCAGGCCTGTGATTGAAGATTATGAAGAGGGGAAAAAAGATACCCATATTGAGATGGTACTTTCACATTTTGATTTGGATATAAAATATGAAGATGCTTATGCCATAACAAAAAGTAAATTAATCAAGAAAAAAAACAATGGAAAACTAGGTGATGTTGTTGATTTGATTATTGAAAAATATAAAAAACTGGAAGATCGTTTTGACTTTATTTTGGTTGAAGGAACCAGTTTTACAGGAGAAGGTACGGTTATCGAACTTGATATGAATGTTTTGATTGCCAAAAACCTTGGAGTTCCAACTATTATAGTGGGGTCCGGAGAGGGAAAAACTTTGGATGAATTAGTTGATAATTTGAATTTAGCTTATAATTCATTTAAAATAAAAGAAGTTGAAGTTTTGGCAGTTATTGCTAATAAAGTACAACCTCAGAATTTAGAATTGGTCTCAACTGCATTGCAAAAAAGCTTGCCGCCATCAGTTCTTATCAATTCAATTCCATTAATTGGTAGCTTGAACAATCCTACGATACAGGAAATCATTGAAGCATTGGATGCCAAAGTATTGTTTGGTCAAGAGTATTTAAACAATCAAATTGGAAGTTATAGTATTGGTGCTATGCAATTACGTAATTATTTGCTTCACCTTAAGGATAACGCCCTTGTTATTGTTCCAGGAGACAGAGCCGATATTATTCTTGGGGCATTGCAGGCAAATGAGTCTGTTAATTACCCAACAGTTTCGGGGATCGTTTTGACAGGTAATATAGTTCCTGAAGATAGTATTTTGAAATTAATAGAAGGGCTTTCGTCAGTAGTGCCAATTATAACGGTAGAAAGAGGTACTTATCATATTGCCAATGAAATAGGGAATATTAAGCCAAAAATTTATGCTCAAAATACTCAAAAAATTGAAACTTCAATCAATACTTTTGATAAATACGTTGACTTAGATGTGTTAATTGATAAGTTTAACGCCTTTAAAGCGGAAGGAATGACGCCTAAGATGTTCCAATACAATATGGTAAAAAGAGCCAAAGCTCACAGAAAGCATATTGTTTTACCGGAAGGAAATGACGAAAGGATTATTATTGCGGCCGCTCGTTTACAAGCAATGGATGTAGTTGATATTTCTATCATTGGAAATAAAAAACAAATAGAAAGCAAAGTAGCCGAATTAGGTTTGGAATTTGACTTTAATAAAGTGCCTATAATTAATCCGATTGAGTCTGAACATTATGACGATTATGTAAATACTTATTATGAGTTACGTAAAGCGAAAAATGTTACTCCAGCAATGGCAAGGGATTTAATGGAAGACGTTTCGTATTTCGGAACCATGATGGTATACAAAGGACATGCTGACGGGATGGTTTCGGGAGCTGCGCATACAACGCAACATACTATTTTACCAGCGCTACAGTTCATTAAAACGAAACCAAATTCGTCAGTAGTATCCTCCGTATTTTTCATGTGCTTGGAAGACCGTGTTTCTGTTTTCGGTGATTGTGCGATCAATCCGAACCCAACTGCAGAACAACTTGCAGAAATAGCAATTTCATCTGCCGATTCGAGTATTTCTTTCGGAATTGAACCAAAAATTGCTATGTTGTCTTACTCATCCGGTACATCTGGAAAAGGGGATGAGGTAGAAAAAGTGAGAACTGCAACCGAAATTGTAAAACAAAAACGTCCTGACCTTAAAATTGAAGGGCCAATTCAATATGATGCTGCGGTTGATCCAGAAGTTGGACAAAGTAAAATGCCAAATTCTGAAGTGGCTGGTCATGCCAGTGTGTTGATTTTCCCTGACTTAAACACAGGAAATAATACATATAAGGCTGTTCAAAGAGAAACCGGGGCATTGGCAATCGGACCAATGTTACAAGGTTTGAACAAGCCTGTAAATGATTTGAGCCGTGGTTGTACAATTGATGATATTATAAACACAGTAGTTATCACAGCAATACAAGCGCAGGAATTTTAACAATAATGAGTATTTACCAATGTACCCATCAAATTAAATAAATAAAAATGAAAGTAGTAGTTATAAACTCGGGGAGTTCTTCGATAAAATACCAATTGATTGAAATGCCTCAAGGCGATGTGATTTGTTCCGGAATGGTGGATAGAATTGGCTTAGAGTCTTCAAATTTAACTTATGTGACCAATGCTGTCAAAGTTGAAGAAACATTACCAATTGCAAATCATAAAATAGGTTTGCAAAAGATTTCCCAATTGTTGATGGATGATACAGTAGGGGTTATAAAAAGTACCGAAGAAATTAAAGCCGTTGGACACAGAGTAGTGCATGGAGGAAGTTCTTTTTCGGAAACAACATTAATAACTAAGGAAGTAAAAGATGAAATAAGAAAATTATGTGAAATAGCTCCTTTGCACAATCCTGCACATTTAGAGGGAATTATTGTTGCTGAAGAAATTTTTGTAGAAGCAAAACAGATTGTTGTTTTTGATACTGCTTTTCATCAAACAATGCCAGAAGAAGCTTATAAATATGCTATACCGAATCAGTTTTTAACAGAAAATAAACTTAGGGTGTATGGCTTTCATGGAACATCGCATAAATATGTTTCAGAAAAAGCAATTCAATATTTAAAATCTGTAAATAAGCCGTATAAAAACATAATAACTTTGCATTTGGGCAATGGTTGCAGTATTACTGCTGTCAAAGATGGCAAATGTATTGATACCTCAATGGGCTTTACGCCAATTAGCGGATTGATTATGGGAACCAGAAGTGGTGATATAGATGCGTCAGTGTTGTTTTATATGATGAAATCATTGAAGTACACTGTAGACGAAGTTAGCACTTTATTGCAAAAACAAAGCGGAATGCTTGGTTTGACAGGTTATAGTGACTTAAGAGATATTCAAACTCAGGCAAGCCAAGGAAATAAAGACTGTCAATTGGCTTTGGCTATGAATGCTTATAGAATAAAAAAATACATCGGTTCCTATACTGCTGCATTAAACGGTTTGGACGCGATTATTTTTACAGCCGGTATTGGAGAAAATTCAGCAGAGATAAGAAAGTTGGTTTGTACCGATATGGAATTCTTTGGAATTGAATTGGAGGATGCCAAAAACGAAGTTCGTTCTAAAGATATTCGAGAAATTAATACTACAGATGCCAAAACAAAAGTTTTGGTTATCCCAACTAATGAAGAATTAGAAATAGCAAATCAGGTCTATGACTTGTTATTAAATTAAAAATGAAATAATTTAATCAAAAAGCCTCTGTGATAAGAGGCTTTTTTTGTCGATTTTATTGAAGAAATGTAATTATATTTGATAAAAATCTTCTTCTTTTGAAAACGAAACTACTTCATATACTTTTTTTCTGTTTTTTGTCATCGCAGCTATTTGCTCAAGAGTTACTTCCTTTTGTTGAAAATTATAACAAATCAAACTATCAGGGTGATAACCAAATTTGGAATGTTGTTCAAGGAAATGACAATGCCATGTATTTTGCCAATAATTACTATTTGCTTAGGTATGACGGCGTAAAATGGGAGAAATATACGTTGCCCGACAAAACAATTATTCGATCTATAATGGTAGATGGAGACCGAATTTACTCTGGTTCTTATCAGGAATTTGGTTATTGGTTTCGCAAAAATGCTAAGATGCATTATGTCTCAATTACAAAAGGGAAAAAAGTATTTGATGCAAAAGATAATGAGGAAATCTGGAAAATATTCAAGTTTAACAACAAAATTTATTTTCAGTCTTTCAATAGTATTTTCGTGTTTGACGGTAAGTCAATAAAGAAAAAACCATTTCCTTTTTTGATATCCTATTGTTTTGTTATTGATAATCAATTATTAATCGCTTCAGTTGAAAAAGGAATCTTTCGATTGACTAACGGCAAAATTGAAAAGGTAAATGGATTGTCTCTTTTGGAAAATAATGTTATTCACGCTATCCAAAAGCATGAAAATAAGGTTTACTTTTTTACAAAAAAGAGCGGAATTTATGTGTTTGAGAACAATGTTTTGAGTCCTTGGAAGAGTAGTTTGAATGATATTTTTAAATCTGCTAATATTAATGTAGCCCAATTTATCCAAAACAATAAATTGATTATCGGAACGGCGAATAAAGGTGTTTATATTCTCGATTTGAATGACGGTTCATATAAAAACATCAATCGAAATAATGTCTTGATGAACAACTCAATTCTTAGTATTGGTCAAGATAGTGAAAATGATTTGTGGCTAGGGCTAGATAACGGAATTACCCATATCGAAGTCAATTCGCCGATATCAATATTTTATGACAGTTCTGGTATTTTAGGGTCTGTATATTCCGTAGCAAGTACCCCAAAGGGGTATTTGATGGCTTCTAATCATGGTATTTTTAAGTATGAAGGAAAGCAATTGTCATTAATTCAAAATACACAAGGTCAGGCTTGGAATATTAGTAAAATAAAAGATCAGTATCTCATTGGCCACAACGAAGGAACCTATATTTACAAAAATGATGCGTTAAGTAAATTGAGCGATATTAACGGAGGCTGGAATTTGACTAAAAGTGGTATTAATAATTCATACCTGCAAGCAACTTACAGCGGAGTAGTTGTTTATAATAATTCTAATGATTTAAAGCAAAAAACGGTAATTACGGGAATACAGAAACCTATCAAATATCTTGCACAAAACAGGAAAAATGAAATTTGGGCAGCAGACAATAACAGAGGTTTGTACCGTATTCTTTATAATGATGACTATGTGACCACCAAAGTCGAAAATGTGACTCAACGCAGTAAAATTAACAATGACTTTGGGGTTAAGATATTTGAATTCCGTAACGAAATTCTCTTTCTAATAGACAATTCATGGTATACTTTTAATTCCATAGCAAATCAATTGGTGCCCAATGAACTATTTAATACAAATTTTAAAAATGTCTCTGATATTGTTGCCATAGATGAAAATCATTTCATGGTACTTCAGGAAGGGCTTTTGTATCATATAACTGCTCAAGGGACTAAATTCATCAAAAACTGCATTCAGGAGAAATATTACAAAGGGAAAATTATTAATGGAAATTTGAAAGTGTTTAGGGATAAAAACAGTTATTTACTAAATCTGGATGATGGTTTTATTTCAATGGAATTTAAATACGATGGGAAAAAGAATATCAATGTTAAGATTGAAGCTTTCAATGACGATATTTTGGTTAAAAATAATTCAAAAATCAACCATAATTCAGAGCTGAGGATAAATGTAATATCAGGAATTTACGGTGCGTCAAAACCGGATTTGTTTTATAAAATAAATGGGGACAAAGGTTTTTTTCCAGTCAAAGAGGGACTAATCCTTTTGAATAACCTTAATAGTGGTTCGAACGATGTCACTATTTACAGTAATGACGGGTTGAATTATAATAGAATAACCGGTTTTCAGTTTGTAGTGGCCAGAGCATGGTATTTTTCAAACTTGATGATTTTTGTATATCTGATTTTGATTGGACTTATCCTTTACCTTTATTATAAGTGGAATAAAATGAAATACATTCAGAAGCTCGAATTGCAAAAAGAGGAATTGAAACATCAGAAGGAAATTATGGAAATGGAGTTGAAAGCCGAAAATGAATTGAACATTCAGGAGTACGAAAAGCATATTTTGGAATTGGAATTGCAAACAAAATCTTCAGAAGTCGCAGGGAAATCACTTTCAATAGCCAAGCAAAGCGAGATGATTGAGAATATTCAGAACATCCTTGATACAGAATCGGATTTCAATAAACTGAAGAGTGAGATCAAAAAAGCAATAAAAATCAATGCTGTCAATAAACATGAGTGGGAAGTTTTTGAAACCAATCTCAATCAGATTAACAACGAATTTATAACTGCCTTATCCAAGAAATATCCGCAATTGACTTCAAAGGATATTAAGCTGTGTGTTTACCTGAAAATGAATCTTTCCTCCAAAGAAATCGCTCCAATGATGAATATTTCTTTTAGAGGTGTGGAGCTACATCGTTATCGTTTAAGAAAAAAATTGGGACTTGCACAAGATGAAACGCTTTCTAAATTTTTATTATCCATATAAAAAAGTGTATTTTTTTGTTAATATTATGTTTATTTCATACTTTTTTTATTGAATTATAATACATCATCACTACATCATCGTTCTTCGGTGTAGTTTTTGAATGTTTTTATAAATGGCTGTAAAATAAGGATTTGTTATTTGATTATCAGGGTTTGATGTATTTATGTAGTAGTGTCTCTTCGGCTACTACAACGTTGTAATTGGTTAATTTAGCTCAACTAACTTAAACGTTTAACAAACCTATGAGAAATTTTATTTTTAGCTTTTTAGCACTCATTCTGCTTCCAGCCTATATGTCTGGTCAAGTAATCAAAGGAAAAGTATTAGATCAGACTGGAATTGGAGTTCCTGGCGCATTTATTGTAGCAGGAAATGTTTCAGCAGATACTGATTTTGATGGAAATTTTAGTATTGCAGCCAAAGAGGGTACAATATTAAAAATTAGCTTAGTCGGTTTTGAATCGGTATCAGTTCCGGCGACTTTAACACCTATGACCATTACGCTGAAAGAATCAAAAGACACAGCGCTTAAAGAAGTGGTTGTCATTGGATACGGTACAAGAAAGAAAATAGATAATACTACTGCTATTTCTTCTATAAAAGCCGAAGAGATTACCAAAACCAAAGTATTGAATGCTTCTCAAGCGATTCAAGGTAAAGCGTCTGGGGTACAGGTGATTTCGTCTGATTTACCGGGTAGTACGCCTTCAGTAATTATTAGAGGTTTGGGTACTGCTTTGGGAGGGCGAACTCCTTTATATGTTGTAGATGGAATGCAAACAGAAAACATCAATAACATAAACTCAAACGACATTACTTCTTATGAAATTTTAAAAGATGCATCGGCACTCGCTATTTACGGTACAAGAGCTGCTAATGGAGTAATCATCATTACAACTAAAAAAGGTAAAGGAGAGAAAATATCTGTAGAAATTGAAAGCTTTGCAGGTATGAGAGAGCCTTTGAAAAAGGTTAAAATGGCTGGGAGCAATAAATATTCCCACTATTCGAATGTTGCATTACAATCGACTACTTTTTCTCAAGATCAGCCTGTAAATACTGATTGGTTTGATGAAATTACCAGAACAGGAACTTATACTCAAAATAATATTTCTATTTCTGGAGCATCAGAAAGCATAAAATACTTTTTCAGTTTAGGAAATTACGAAGAAAAAGCAGTTTTGAATGGTTTAGATTATGGTCGTACAACTTTTAGAAATAATAATGAATATAAAATTTCTAAAAAATTGACTTTAAATCAAAATTTCAGTTTTACTTCTGGAAAATCTGCACCAAAACCATTGAGTGCTTTTACAAATGCATATAAGCAATCGCCAATTGTGCCAGTTTATTTTCCTGATGGTAAATATGGTGTGTCTCGTGTAGGCAATGATGGTTTTGCAAGTGAAACCGGTTCTTCATTTAATAATGTTGGAAATCCGGTAGCTCAGTTGAATTTTTTCGATGAACAACAAAGAAGTGTAACCTTGCAAGGTGGATTGAAGTTGGATTATGAAATTATAAAATCATTGAAATTTACTTCACAATTTAATGGTGAATTTTATACTTGGAAACAATACAATTATGATGACACAAAAAACATTTGGTTGGCTGCAAACCCCAACAAAGTTTCAAGTGATTATGAAAATGAATTTCCAAATGCGAATATAAATTTATTGACTAAAGGCAGAGAACAATATTTTAACTGGAATATGTCTAATTATTTGACTTATAATGAAGTGTTTGGTGAAATTCATGACGTAGAGTTGACTGCAGGTATCGAAACTTCAGTTAAAGGGCCGAGAGAAAAACTGACAATTGCTAGGAAGAATGTTAATTCAAATTCTAATTATTGGTCTTTGAAAGGAGATAATGATTATGAAACAAATATTACAAGTTACCAGGATGAGGTTTTTAATGAAACTAAATTGGCATCTTATTTTGGCCGTTTCCAATATAAATTAATGGATAAATACTTGTTTACCGGAACTATTAGACGTGACGGATCTTCAAATTTTGGAAAAGATTACCGTTGGGGTAATTTCCCTGCCTTTGGTTTAGGTTGGGTTATAACCAAAGAAAAGTTTATGGAAGATGTTAAAGTGATTAACTTGTTGAAATTAAGAGGCGGTTGGGGTAGATTAGGTAACCAAAATGTGCCGCTTAACAATCAGTCGTATACATCTGGTCCAAATTCTTATTTAGGAGGTTCAATTTTAAATTTGGGAACAACTATTAGCTCTCAAATTGATCCTAGTTTATCATGGGAAATAACCGAAGAATCTTCAGTTGGTTTAGATTTTGAATTATTAGACAGCAGATTAAAAGGAGCTTTTGATGTATATGATAAAAATACTTCAAATGTAATTTTAAATACTAAGCCATATTTAACTTCTGGAATCACATCGGCTTCACCAGCACATGTTGGAGAAGTTTCAAACAAAGGATTTGAGGTTTCTTTGCGTTGGGATGACAAAATTACTGATGATTTTAGTTATTGGGTTGGAGGTAATTTTTCGAACAACAAAAATGAAATTACTGGATTAAAAGATGTTATTCTGTCTCCAGTTATTGGGGGAGGATTAGGAAACGGACAAGATACAAAATTGTTAGATAATACTACAGTTGGTCAGCCATTAGGAAGTTTTTATATCTATCAATATGCTGGTTTTGATGCTACAAATGGAAAAATGATGTATTATAATGCAGCTGGAGAAAAAGTTACTCAAGATGCATTAAACGCAAATACAGATAAAAAATATGTTGGCTCTAGTTTACCAAAATCAAATTACGGATTATCATTAGGGTTTAATTACAAAAACTTTGATTTTTCAGTTGATGGATATGGGACTAGCGGGGCTAAAGTTTATAATGGTAAAAAAGCACAGCGTTTTTCTGGAGAAAATATTGAAGAATCTCTTGCTACAGATTTTTGGACAACAAACAACTTGACAGCTTCAAACCCTGCACCATTCAATCAAGTGCCAGTAGCTTCTACTTATTATTTAGAGTCTGGTGATTTCTTTAGAATCAACAATATTACATTAGGATATAAACTGCCAATTCAAAGTAATAATTTGATTAGCTCTTGCAGAATTTATGTAAACGCTATTAACCCATTTATTACACAAAAATTCTCTGGTTTCTCACCTGAATTAAACGGAGATGGAAATCCTTATGGAACCCAAGGTGTCGAACTTGATGCTTATCCAACTTTAAGATCATTTGTAATTGGTGCTAATTTAAAATTTTAATACAATGAAAAAGATATATATAGCAACGTTTGTATTTTCAACGTTCTTTTTTGCGGGATGTGCAGACGATTATTTAGATGTAGACCAAACAGAATCTATTTCTACAAAAGATACAGAATTATATAATAATGATGCTGGTGCAGCTCAGTTTGTAACGGCCATTTATAATAAATTCTTGAATTGGGATATGACTTCATTCGGATGGATAGGTCTTTCAAGTATTACCTCTGATGATGCCGATAAAGGTTCTTCACCCGGAGATACGGGTACTGATAAGGATGTATTGGATGCATTGACTTATAATGCTTCAAACCCATCTGCAGAAAGTACTTTTATTGCAAATTATGATGGAATTAACAGATGTAATCAAGCCTTAAATATCATTCCAAAATTAGATAAGGCTGATCCAAATTTAAGAGCTAGATTAATTGGCGAAGCTAAATTTTTAAGAGCATTCATGTATTTTACTTTAGTAAAATGCTATGGCGGGGTACCTATTGTAGATCATTTACCGGTTCCTGGAAATGATTCAGATAGAATTATGCAGTTAACACGTAAGACTTCTGCAGAAGTTTACACTTTTATTGAAGCTGATTTGAATGATGCAATTGCCGCATTACCTGAAAAAACAGCTTATTCAGTAAATGAAAGATCGAGAGCTTCAAAAGGTGCTGCTTATGCTTTATTGGCAAAAGTAAGTTTGTATCAGAAAAACTGGCAAAAAGTAATTGATAATTGTAATAAGATTACAGGATACTCAATTGTAAGTGATTATGCTTCAATGTTTAGAGCGGCAGGAAAATTTGATTCTGAATCTATTTTTGAAATTTACGCTCAGGGAGCAGCTCCTGCCAAAGGAATTGAGGGATATTCTAACACCCAAGGCGCTCGTGGTACCGGAGGTTGGGGCTGGGGTTTTAACTCTCCATCACAAAGTTTGGTAAATGCTTACGAACCTGGCGATGTTAGAAAAGCAGCAACAATCATTTTTAGAGGATCTACTTTATATGATGGAAGGGTTGTTCCAAATACAGTGGAAAACGAAAGATACAACTACAAAGCTTATTCTTCGGCTTACACTGATGCTTGGGAAACAGATGTTGATATTAAGTACCTAAGATACGCTGAAGTTTTGTTAATGAAGGCTGAAGCTTTAAATGAATTGGGTCAAACTTCGAACGCTATTCCTTTGTTAAATCAGATCAGAAATAGAGCTGGATTAGCAAATACAACTTTTAGTTCTCAAGTAGATATTAGAAATGCGATATGGAGAGAAAGAAGAGTGGAGATGGCTTTTGAACACGACAGATTCTTTGACTTAGTTCGTACAGGTCAAGCTAAAACAGCTTTTGCAGTTGATGGAAAAGTATTTACCGTAGGTAAAAACGAATTGTTTCCAATTCCAGCGACATTCATTAAACAGGCTGGTGGATTGTCTCAACAAAATCCGGGTTATTAATTCTTAAAAATTGTAAAGATGAAAAAATATAAATATGTTTTCTTGCTTTCTTTTGTTTTAGCTTCAACATTGTTTGTTGGCTGTGAAGATAGTATCGATAAAGTAAATGATCCAATTCCTTATGAACCGATTGGTGGGTATGAGAATTCAGATGAGATTGCCACAGCAAATTTGGTTTCTAAATTTAGTTTTGAAAACAATTTGACTGATAGTAAAGGTAGTATCACTAATTCTTTGGGAACTAATATTGGTTATGCAGTTGGAGCAAAAGGGAATGCTTATAATGGTTCTAGTTCACAAGAGCGTTATTTTGTAGGAAATGCTAGTTCTGCTATTACAGGCTTAAATAGTTTTACCTTTTCTTTCTGGATGAATACAGCCAATACAGTTGATCCTGCAACTCCAGGTCAAGGAAAAGGAGCTCAAGGTATTTTTACAGTGGTTCGGCCTACAGAGTTTTGGGGAGGATTAAATGCGTTTTTGGAAAATCCAGATAGTGCTCACCCTGATCGTATTCGATTAAAATTTGATTTAGAAAACGGTAGAGATGGTGTGGCTTGGAGAAGTCAAGGGGCTATTGTTAACATTGACAATAATCTGAACAAATGGGTTCACGTAGTTTTTTCTTATGATGCAGCCAAAAGTATGATCTCTGCTTATATAAATGGTGAATTAGCAACTAATTTAGGATCGTTTCCTTACGCCCCTGCTGCAGGTGTAAATGGTACGGCTACTTTATATGCTGATAATCCTGGAAGTATTGACAATATAAACGGTGCGCCAAAATATGGAGATTTTAAAATGGTAGGTACTAATGGAAAAATTGTATTTGGAACTCATCAATTTGAAACTACACCACCTCAAAATAATGGAGGTCAACAAGATTGGGCAACTAGTTTTGCCGGTTTATTAGATGAGTTTAGAATTTACAATATAGCACTTTCTTCAAGCGATGTTCGCTTTTTATACAAATTAGAAAAAGACAACAGATAAGAATTGATTATACACACCTGGTCAATACAACTAGAATCAGGTGTGTATTTTTTTAGCCATTAAATTTATAAAAATGAAAAATCATCTATTCTTACTATTTTTTTTGAGTTTTTTCAATTCATGTACTTCTTCAAATTCATCGGATGGGAAATCTGGAGGTACACCTTTGCCAACAACTCCAACAGCGCCTGTCACAGCTTTGACAGATGAACAAGCCATGGATCAGGTTCAAAAAGATGCTATAAAATATTTTTGGGATTATGCCGAACCCAATTCAAAATTGGGAAGGGAACGCTATCATACAGAAGATCCTGGTTTCGAGGCCAACAAAGTTACTACGGGAGGTTCTGGATTTGGGTTAATGTCTTTGATTGTTGGAATAGAAAGAGGTTTTATTCCAAGAGCCGAAGCTGTTACCCGAATGACAACTGCAATGGATTTTCTGGAAAAAGCCGATCGTTTTCATGGAGCATGGGCGCATTGGATGGATGGGACTACAGGGAAAGCCATTTCTTTTGGCAATAAAGATGACGGAGGTGATATAGTCGAAACGGCTTTTTTATGCCAAGGTTTGATTGCCGTTCGGGAATATTTTAAAAACGGAAACACTCAGGAAAAAGCATTGTCTGCCAAAGCAGATAATTTATGGAAAGGTGTGGAATGGAGTTGGTACACCAATGGCGAAAATGCTATGTATTGGCATTGGTCACCAACCTATCAATGGGAGATGAAATTCAAATTGGAAGGGTACAATGAATGTTTGATAGCTTATATCATGGGAGCTGCTTCTCCAACGCATCCTATTCCTGCTGCTGCTTATCACGAAGGTTGGACACGAAGCGGAACCATCGGTACAACAAAAACTCAATATGGAATCCCTTTGATATTTAAATACAATACCGTTAGCGGAAATGTTGGCCCGTTGTTTTGGGCACAATATTCTTACTTGGGATTAGATCCTTCTCAATTGTCGGATAAATATGCTAATTATTGGGAATTAACACAAAATCAGGCCAAAATTATATATGCTTATTGTGTTGACAATCCGAAGAAATGGGCTGGCTATTCTGAAAAATGTTGGGGTCTTACAGCAAGTTATACCCGAAACACTGATGGAACAACCGGATATGCTGCCCATGATACAGACAACGATTTTGGGGTTATTACTCCAACGGCTGCATTGTCTTCTTTTCCATATACTCCAAAAGAAAGTATGAAGTTTTTGCATTATTTGTATGATGAAAAGCGAAGTACTTACATAGGAATTGCAGGGCCTTATGACGCTATTTCGCCACATTATAATTGGGTTACTCCACGCTATTTGGCAATAGACCAAGGAACGATTGCTCCAATGATAGAAAATTACCGTACCGGTTTGTTATGGAAATTGTTCATGAACGCTCCTGAGGTAAAACAAGGTTTGCTGAATCTTGGTTTTCATTCTGGAAAATATGGATTTTAAAACTGTTTGGTAGATGAAATACAATCTGATTGTACCTTTTTTTTTGCTTTCATTGATGTCTTTTGCCCAAAAAGATATCATGGCCAAAACAAATATTGAGGTAGTACAAAAACAGGAATTGGGTTACGCTTTGCATTTTCCTTTAGATAGTAAGGAAAAAAAACCTTTGATAATTTTTCTGCACGGTTCCGGCGAAAATGGTTCTGATGTAGAAAAAGTGAAAATTCATGGACCTTTCAAATATTTAAAAAACCATGATATAGATGCTTATGTTCTTGCGCCTCAATGTCCGGAAGGACAGCAATGGAATTCGGATTTTTTATATCAATTGATTTTAAAAATTCAGAAAGAAAACAATATTGATGAAAACCGAATATATATTACTGGGTTGAGTTCAGGAGGATGGGGAACTTGGAGTCTGGCTTTAAAACATCCGGAAATGTTTGCCGCTATAGTCCCTGTTTCTGGTTTTGTAGACCTCAATCAGTTGGAAGAGATACGTAAAATAGATGCTGTTCCTGTAAGGATTTTTCATGGCTTGATGGATGATGTCGTTCCAGTAGCTAATGATTTGGTAATATATAAAGAATTGAAAAAATGTAATAAAGACGTTGAGTTGACTCTTTTTAATGATGCAGGTCATGATTGCTGGACTCAGGTTTATGACAATCCACAAATTTATGCATGGATGTTGAAACAAATAAAAAAAGATAAAAAATGAAAAAGACATTAATTGTTCTATTCTTAGGCTCCATTTTTTTAGGATACAGTCAAAAGAAGGATAATAAAAAAGCCGTTGCGATTAAACCAAAAGCCGAGTTTGTTGCCGAGTTGTTGTCAAAAATGACTTTGGAAGAAAAATTGGGTCAGTTGAATTTACCGACATCGGGTGATATTACTACAGGTCAAGCTAATAGTTCCAATGTTGCAAAGAAAATACAAGAAGGGAAGGTCGGTGGTTTATTTAACATTAAATCGGTTCAAAAAATAAAAGACGTACAACAAATTGCCGTTGAAAAAAGCCGTTTGAAAATTCCTTTGCTTTTTGGGATGGACGTAATTCACGGCTATGAAACAACTTTTCCAATTCCGCTTGGATTGTCATGTACCTGGGACATGAAATTGATTGAAAGAAGTGCCCAAATTGCTGCTCAGGAAGCCAGTGCTGACGGAATATGTTGGACTTTTTCGCCTATGGTCGATATTTCCCGTGATCCACGTTGGGGAAGGATCTCCGAAGGTTCCGGTGAGGATCCGTATTTGGGAAGCCAAATTGCGAAAGCGATGGTAAAAGGATATGAGCAGGACGATCTTTCTAAGAAAAATTCCATTTTGGCATGTGTTAAACATTTTGCTTTATATGGAGCGCCGGAAGCTGGACGTGATTACAATACGGTTGACATGAGCCATATACGAATGTACAATGAATATTTCCCGCCTTACAAAGCTGCTATCGATGCAGGAGCGGGGTCAGTTATGGCTTCCTTTAATGAGGTGGACGGAATCCCTGCTACAGGAAACAAATGGTTGATGACCGATGTTTTGAGAAAACAATGGGGATTCAAAGGGTTTGTTGTTACCGATTTTACGGGAATTCCGGAAATGATTGACCACGGAATGGGTGATTTGCAAACCGTATCGGCTTTGGCTCTAAATGCCGGAATTGACATGGATATGGTAGGCGAAGGATTTACTGGTACTTTGAAAAAATCATTGGACGAAAAGAAAGTTACTATTGAGCAAATCGATCATGCAGTAACGCTTATTTTGAATGCAAAATATGATTTGGGATTGTTTCATGATCCGTATAAATATTGCGATGAAAAAAGAGCTAAAACCGAAATATTTACTGCTGCAAGCAGAGATGAAGCTCGAAAAATTGCGGCACAATCATTGGTTTTGTTAAAAAATAAAGATCAAGTGTTGCCTCTGAAAAAATCGGGAACAATTGCGCTTATTGGACCATTGGCGGATGCCAAAAACAATATGTCGGGAACCTGGAGTGTCGCCACAAAAGGGGAAAACTGTATTTCGCTTTTGGCAGGTATTCAGGAAGTAGCCGGAAAATCGACCAAAGTACTTTATGCCAAAGGAAGCAACCTTGATTATGACGAAACATTCGAAACCAACGCCACAATGTTTGGAAAAACTTTGAATAGAGATAATCGTCCTAAAGAAGAATTAATTGCCGAGGCTTTAAAAGTTGCCAACCAAGCCGATGTTATTGTTGCAGCGCTTGGTGAATCTGCCGAAATGAGTGGAGAAAGCAGCAGCCGAACCAATTTGGAGATTCCACAAGCACAGAAAGACTTGTTGAATGAATTATTAAAAACGGGAAAACCTGTTGTTTTAGTTTTATTTGATGGTCGTCCATTGGTGATAAAAGAGGAAAATGAGACCGTTCCCGCCATCTTGAATGTTTGGTTTGCCGGAAGTGAAGCAGGATATGCCATCGCTGATGTGTTGTTTGGAGATATGAATCCTTCGGGAAAATTGACGGCAACTTTTCCAAGAAGCGTGGGGCAGGTGCCTATTCATTATGCCGCCAAAAATACAGGAAGACCTTTGATGAACAAAGAAGGCAAATTCGAAAAGTTCAGATCAAATTATATTGACGAAAGAAACGAACCATTATTCCCTTTTGGTTACGGATTGAGTTATACGAATTTTGAATATTCTAATGTGAAAATTTCATCCAATCAAATGAATTTCGGCGGAAAAGTGACTGTTAGTATTGATGTTGCAAATACCGGAAATTATGATGGAAAAGAAACGGTTCAGTTATACATAAGAGACGTGATTGGCTCTGTAACCAGACCGGTTAGGGAATTAAAAGGTTTCCAAAAAATAGCACTTAAAAAAGGAGAAAAACAAACTGTGTCATTCGAAATCAGCGTTGAAGATTTGAAATTTTACAATTCTGATTTGAAATTTGTCGCAGAACCCGGATTATTTGAAGTTTTCGTTGGTGGAAACTCAGATGCGGCCAACAAAGTAAGTTTTAATTTAGTTAAATAAGGTTGGTTAGTTTGGTTAGTTTGCCCTTCGTTTTTGGTTAGACGGGGGGCTTTTTTTTGTAATACCGGAGTTCAATTATTCTTTTTTGGAGCAGAATGATTAGGCTTTTTTGTAGGCATGGTTCCCGCTTTCGCCTTTATCTCTGCGAGGATATCGGCTCAATCGGGGCTAGAAGGAAGCATTAGGCTTTTTTGAAAGTTTTAACCATTGGAGACAATGTTAGAAGTTCCATTTCAGGTACTAGGGGGGTTAAAAAAAAATGAGATTGAATAATCATTAAATGACTTTAAAATGATAAGATTTAAGATAATAGGGCTGTTGCTTTTGCTTTTGAATTTCCAAATGAGTGTGGCGCAAAGCAATAACGGAAAAACAGAATGGTTTGACCCTAACAGGCCTGCAACAACCTATTGCAATCCTATAAACATTGGTTATAATTACACCACAGCAAACCATAACGGAATTCCCGATTCTCGTCGCTCCAGTGCCGATCCTGTGATTATTCCCTATAAAGGTGATTACTATTTGTTTGCAACCAATCAGGCGGGTTTCTTTTGGAGTAAAGACCTATCCGATTGGAATTTTGTTTACGGCAGTTTTCAGCGTCTTCCGGGCGATGACGATCAATGTGCGCCCGCCGCATGGGTTGTAAACGACACATTATTTTATGTAGGTTCAACTTGGAAAAAAGACCACCCAATTTGGAAATCGGCCAATCCAAAATCTGGGCGTTGGACGCGCCATGTTGATGTTGCCATGTTGCCCACTTGGGATCCCGCTATTTTTCAGGATGATGATAAAAAAGTGTATATGTATTACGGTTCTAGTGGCAAATTACCGCTTTGTGGTGTTGAGGTTGATTATAAAACGTGGCTGCCGAAAGGGAATCAGGATGATTATAAAAAATTGTATGCCGCAACCGAAGTTGAGGATATTCAGCACCCTTATGGCGAAATAAAACCTGTTGTCAATTTGGATCCGGCTAAACATGGTTGGGAACGTTTCGGACCTAACAATGATATGGAGCCTGCGCCTTGGGGAAATTTTATTGAAGGAGCTTGGATGACCAAACACAATGGAAAATATTATATGCAATATGGAGCTCCCGCAACGGAATTTAAAGGCTATGCCAACGGAGTTCACGTAGGCAACAATCCTTTAGGGCCTTTTACGTATCAAAAACACAATCCGATGTCGTATAAACCCGGTGGTTTTGTAATTGGTGCCGGCCATGGAAATACTTTTGAAGATAACTTCGGGAATTACTGGAACACAGGAACCTGCAAGATTTCGGTAAAAGATCGTTTTGAACGCCGTATCGATATGTTTCCCGCCGGATTTGACAAAGATGATATTATGTATTCGATAACTGCTTATGGTGATTATCCAATACTACTGCCAACTGAAAAACGCGATCAAACCAAAGGTGCTTTCTCGGGGTGGATGTTGCTTTCATACAAAAAGGCCGCAACGGTGTCTTCTTCGGAAGATTGTATGGAAGTCGAGACCCATAGAGTCGACACCGGTGGAAAAAAAGTATTCGAAAAATTCTGTTACAACGCCCCGAATTTGACTGATGAAGATATTCAGTCGTATTGGTCGGCGAAAACAGCTAATCCCGGTGAATGGCTGCAAATTGATTTGGGCAGAAAAATGAGAATTAATGCATTGCAGATCAATTTCGCCGATCATAAAGCAACGCAACACAATAAGGCGATGGATATTTATTATCAATACCAAATATTCATGTCGGATGATAATCAAAATTGGACGTTGGTGGTTGATAAATCCAAAAATGATAAAGATGCTCCTCATGATTTCGTGGAATTGACAAAACCAATTGAAGCCCGTTATGTAAAAATGGTCAATATCCATAACGCTTCAGGATTGTTTGCGGTTTCTGATTTCCGTGTTTTTGGAAATGGATTATCCGAAAAACCAAAAACCGTTGCTGGATTCAAAGTGGACAGAAATCCAAAGGATTCTCGAAATGCAATGATTCATTGGAATAAAGTGCCAGGTGCCGTTGGCTATACAATTTACTACGGAATTGCCCCCGATAAATTATACAACAATATTATGGTTTACGAAGGTGATTCATATGATTTTAGAGGCTTGGACAAAGGCACAACTTATTATTTTACCATTGAAGCTTTTAATGAAAGCGGAATTAGTTCAAAAGCCAAGATTATTAAATCAGAATAAGAATTGTATTTTATTAAGTAAAATCTTTAAATTTAAAAAGACTTATTATTACTATAAGGTTGTAGTTCCTTTTAAATAAATTAGAATTAGATTAATAATTATTTTTGAGTTTAGATATTAATAAATAACCAAATGAAGCATTTATTTTCTATTATTTTAGTTTTTGCAATGAGTTCAATTAGTGCACAAACCGTAAAATCTCCATCCAATAAAATTACTGTCGATTTCAAATTAATTGCCAATGGAAAGCCTTCCTATTCTGTTGATTACAATGGAAAAGCAGTTGTTAAGGAAAGTACTTTGGGGATAAAGTTAAAAGACAAAACTGCTCTTGACGCTGACTTTGAAATTCAGTCATCAAAAACGGCAACTTTCAATGAATCTTGGAAACCTGTTTTGGGACAAAAAGCATCTATTTTAAATCATTACAATGAACTTACAGTTGCTTTGGTTCAAAAAGAGACGAATGTAAAAATGAATATCATATTCAGAGTGTTTGATGAAGGTGTTGCTTTCAGATACGATTTTCCTAAACAACAAAATCTGAATTACTTTATTATTTCGGACGAAGAAACGCAATTCAATTTGACTGAAGATTACAAAACTTTTTGGATTCCTGGCGATTTTGACAGTAACGAATATGTGTATAACGAAACCAAAATTTCTGAAATTGACAATTCAAAATTGGATATGAATAACGGAATTGGCGTAAAGTCAATTCCCGGAAAATATGCTGTTCAATCGCCATTGATGATGAAGTCGCCAACCGGTTTGTATGTAAATATTTTTGAAGCTGCGGTTGTCAATTATCCTGTAATGCATCTTAATGTTGATCCAAAGAATTTCAAATTAACATCAATTTTAGTTCCCAACGCAATTGGTGACAAAGCCTATTTGCAAGCGCCTTGCGTATCGCCTTGGAGAACAATTATGATTAGCAACGATGCAAGGGATATTGTGGGTTCACAAATGATTCTGAATCTAAACGAGCCCTGCAAATTGGATGATGTTTCTTATATAAAACCAATGAAATATGTTGGGATTTGGTGGGAAATGCATGTTGGGAAATCAACATGGGATTATGCAGGATCACAAGTGGCACAAAATGTATTGACCGAAAGTCTTGCTCCAACCGGAAAACATGGAGCAACTACTGAAAATGCTAAAAGGTATATTGATTTTGCTTCCAAAAATGGTTTTGACGGTGTCTTGGTAGAAGGCTGGAATGTGGGTTGGGAAGATTGGAATGGCAACTGGAAAGAAGAAGTATTCGATTTTACGACTCCTTATCCCGATTTTGATATTGCGGCAGTTTCGGCTTACGCCAAAGAGAAAAACGTGAAAATGATTATGCATCATGAAACATCGGGGTCTGTTGCGAATTATGAACGTCATTTGGATCGTGCCTTCGATTTGATGAAAAAGTATGATTATCCGGCAGTAAAATCTGGTTATGTGGGAAGAATTATTCCTCGTGGCGAATTTCACGACGGACAAACAATGGTGAATCACTTTAATTTTGTTGCAAGACGAGCCGCTGATTATAAACTAATGCTCAATTCGCATGAATCATCCCGCCCAACGGGTTACAGCCGAACATATCCAAACTACATTGCTGCCGAAGCCGCCCGCGGAAATGAATTCAACGGTTGGAGTGTAGGGAATCCGCCAAGCCACGAAACGATTTTACCATTTACTAGGTTGCTTGGAGGGCCGATGGATTATACACCGGGTATTTTTGAAATCAAAATGAGTTATTATGACAAAAATAAAAAGGAGCAAGTCCATACTACTTTAGCGAAACAATTGGCATTGTATATTACGATGTATTCACCTTTGCAAATGGCCGCCGATTTGCCCGAAAATTATGAGAAACGAATGGATGCTTTTCAATTTATCAAAGACGTAGCTGTGGATTGGGACGATACCAAAATTCTGGAAGCCGAACCGGGGGATTATTTGACCATAGCAAGAAAAACAAAAGGAAAGGAATCGTGGTTCTTGGGAGCAATCACCGATGAAAATGCAAGAAAAACGGAGATCGCTTTGGATTTTCTTTCCAAAGGACAAAAATACAAAGCAATCATTTATGAAGATGCCAAAGATGCCGATTGGAAAAACAACCCAATGGCTTATAAAATTAGAACCGTTGAGGTTAATAGTAAATCAAAATTAAGTTTGGTTTTAGCACCTGGTGGAGGAACAGCCATTAGTTTTGAACCAATTAAATAATGATTTCAATTGTACTTTTATTAAATCCTGAAAATTTTAAGTTTTCAGGATTTTTTTTTGATTTTAAAATCGGTTTTTTGTTTTATAATTTCGAAATTGCACAACTGTTAAATCGATTTAATAAATTAATTAGCCCCAAATGAAAAAAAGACTTCTTCTTTCACTGCTTTTTGCCAATAGTGTTGCTGTTTTTGCCCAAAATAAAGATGAGCAATTTTTTAAGCAGATTTATAATTCGGCGTTGACAAATTCCCAATGTTATTCTTGGCTAGATCATTTGTCAAACAAAATTGGATCACGTTTATCGGGTTCAGTCGGAGCGGAGAAAGCTGTTCAATATACCAAAGCTCAAATGGAACAATTGGGTTTTGATAAAGTATATCTGCAAGAAGTAATGGTACCAAAATGGGTTCGTGGCGAAAAAGAAACGGCTTACATTTTGGACAATAAAAACAAAACTATTGTGCCGATTTGCGCTTTAGGAGGATCTATTGCAACTCCTAAAAATGGAATAACTGCAGAAGTTGTTGAGGTTCATAATTTTGATGAATTGAAAGCTTTGGGATCAGACAAAATAAAAGGAAAAATAGTTTTCTATAACAGACCAATGTACGACGGAGTTATCGAATCTTTTGATGCTTATTCGGGAGCTGTTGATCAACGTGGTGGTGGAGCAAGAGAAGCTGCCAAAATGGGAGCCGTTGGTACAATTGTACGTTCAATGAATTTGAGACTGGATGATTATCCACACACTGGCGCTCAAGGTTATGGTGATCTTCCGAAGGATAAATACATTCCAACTGCTGCTATCAGTACGAATGGAGCCGAATTGTTAAGCAAAAAACTGAAAAGTAACCCTAATTTGAAGTTCTATTTTAAACAAAGTTGTCAGCAATTTGATGATGTATTGTCGTATAATGTAGTTGGAGAAATAAAAGGGACTGAACACCCTGAAAAGATAATGGTAGTTGGTGGGCATTTGGATTCTTGGGATTTGGCTGATGGTTCTCAAGATGATGGAGCGGGAGTTGTGCAAAGTATGGAAGTAATGAATATTTTTAAAAATTTGAATTACAAACCAAAGAACACGGTTAGAGTGGTTCTGTTTATGAATGAAGAAAATGGAAATAGAGGAGGAACCAAATATGGTGAGTTGGCCGTAACAAATAAAGAAAACCACATTTTTGCTTTAGAAAGCGATGCGGGAGGGTTTGCGCCAAGAGGATTTTCTTTTGAATGTGACGATTCCGATTTTAATAAAATAAATAACTGGAAAAATTTATTTGAGCCTTATTTGATTCACAGTTTTGTAAAAGGACATGCTGGCACTGATATTGGTCCATTGAAATCTGAAAAAATGGTGAAAGCAGGTTTGAAACCGGATTCACAACGTTATTTTGATTATCATCATGCAGCTAATGATAAATTTGATGCCGTTAACAAGAGAGAATTGGAACTTGGTGCAGGAACTATGGCTGCCTTAATTTATATGATTGATCAAAACGGTATCGAATAGTTAGTTTTAAAACTGAAATAATAAAAACCTGTAAGTAACTCGAATGCTTACAGGTTTTCTTTTAAAAACGGGTTTATTTATTGTTCTTTTGATAATTCGATAATTGAAAGAATGCAGGCTAATAAAAATATGTGAAATTCTGATTTTTTAAAAGAGACTTGCTTTTAATTGCACAAAATAAATCCTACTTTAGCGTTCAATTAAAAGAATAAAAAAATGATTAGTGAAGCGCAGTTTCAAAACGAATTAAAAAATTTAATCGTAAATTCTATTAGAGAGGATGTTGGGTCAGGTGATTATAGTTCATTGGCCTGTATTCCGGAAAGTGCTCAAGGAAAAGCAAAATTATTGGTAAAAGAAGATGGAATAATTGCTGGTGTAGCACTAGCTAAAATGATATTTGAATATGTTGATGCCAATATGCAAATTGAAACTTTTATTGAGGATGGTACTCCTGTTAAAAAAGGAGATGTTGTTTTTCATGTTTTGGGGAGTTCTCAATCCATTTTGAAATCGGAAAGAGTAGTGCTGAATACCATGCAACGTATGAGCGCGATTGCTACCAAGACAAATAAATATGTTCAATTGTTGAAGGGAACCAATACAAAAGTATTGGATACGAGAAAAACTACCCCAGGATTCCGTGTGGCCGAGAAATGGGCTGTGAAAATCGGGGGAGGAGAAAATCATCGTTTTGCTTTGTATGATATGGTAATGTTAAAGGATAATCATATCGATTTTGCCGGCGGTATTACTTTGGCAATTGCTAAAACACAGGCTTATCTTAAGGAAAATAATTTAGATTTAAAAATAATTGTTGAAGCCAGAGACCTTGATGAAATTGCTGAAATTTTAAAAAGCGAAGGTGTGTATCGAATTTTGATTGACAATTTTAATTATGAAGATACTCGTACAGCAGTGGCTTTGATTGGTGATAAATGCCAAACAGAATCTTCTGGTAATATCACCGAAGAGACAATGCGTAATTATGCAGAGTGTGGAGTCAACTATATTTCATCAGGAGCTTTAACACATTCTGTTTATAACATGGATTTAAGTCTAAAAGCAATTTAGAAATATGACATTCAAAATTGAGGCTAAACTCGAAAATATTCCGGTCATAAGGAGTTTGATGCATGTCTTGAAGAGGATTAAATTTCCTGGTCTGGGCGGTTTCTCTTTATACGACTTGTTGGAATTGTTTTTTCAGGGAGTCATTGATGGTGCTTTTTCGTACCATGCGAGTTCAGTGGCGTTTAGCTTTTTTATGTCGTTGTTTCCTTTTGCGTTATTTATCCTGAATTTAATTCCATATATACCTATTGAAGGATTTCAGGACGATTTTCTGCAATTTGTAAAGGAAGGAGTGCCGCCAAATACTTTTGATGCAATAGCCAGTATTATCAATGATATTCTTAACAATAGCCATACTGGATTAGTCTCTTCCGGATTTTTCCTTTCCATTTTTTTGATGGCCAATGGGATCAATGCAATTCTTGGAGGATTCGAATCTTCGAAGCATGTTTTGGAAAAAAGAGGTTGGTTGAACCAATATATTGTTGCTTTAGGAATTTCACTGTTGCTCTCGATTATTTTATTGTTAACCGTAGCAATTATTGTGGTTTTTGAGGTTGTAATACAAAGCACAATGATTAAGGATGTTTTGAGCGATCAAATTCCGGCAATTATTTTAGGGCGGTATATTTTTATTGTTTTAATGATATTAATTACCTGTTCTATTTTATTGCGATATGGGACTAAACAATCACATAAGCCTCCTTTTATCAGTATTGGGTCGGTTTTTACGACTATATTAATTGTTATATCTTCTTATTTCTTTGGAATTTGGGTACTAAGGTTTTCAAAATACAACGAATTGTATGGTTCGATTGGGACATTGTTAATCATGATGTTTTATATTTGGATTAACTGTATGATTTTATTGCTCGGATTTGAATTGAATGCTACTATTCATAAATTAAAAAAGGAAAAAGAGGAAGCTAAGCTGCAGCAAGGAAGCATTAACTAAATGAAATTTTGTATTCTTGCCGATAAAAAATTAAAAGTTGGTATTGCATAGATTGGGAATAAAAAATAGCAAATTATAATTTGAAAGAAATGAAAAAAAGTGTCGTATTCAGTTTGGTGGTGTTCTTTTCAATTGTTTTTAATGCCCAAAGTCAAAGTGTGATTGGTAAATGGAAAACAATTGACGATGAAACGGGGAAACCAAAATCGGTGGTGGAAATCTATGAAAAGTCAGGAAAAATATACGGTAAGGTAGTCGAAATTTTTGATGCCAATAAAAAGAATAAAGTCTGTGATGAATGCTCCGGTGATGATAAAAACAAACCGATTCTAGGAATTATGGTGATCAAAGGATTGCGTAAAGACGGTAAGGAGTATAATGACGGACAGATTTTGGATCCGAATAACGGAAAATTGTACAAGTGCTTTATTACATTAGAAGAGAATGATAAATTGAAAGTAAGAGGTTTTATTGGTATTTCGTTAATTGGAAGAACACAATATTGGTACCGAATTAAAAATTAATTTCCTTTGTTTAAAGTTTATTAGGCAACTTTAAACTTTAAATCTCAAAACAATAATAGATGTTTTTCATCGAAGTAATTTTACCGCTTTCACTTGCCAAGACTTTTACGTACAAGATTTCGGAGGCTGAGTTTCTTTTTTTGAAAAAAGGAATGAGGGTTACGGTGCCGTTTGGAAAAAGTAAAATCTACACAGCACTTGTTATTGAAATTCACAATAACGAACCTACTTTGTATGAAGCCAAAGAGATTCATCAAATTTTGGATCATTTTCCACTTGTAACAGAATTCCAAATTAATCATTGGATTTGGATTGCCGATTATTATATGTGTGCCATTGGCGATGTGTATCGCAGTGCTATGCCAAGTGCATTGTTATTGGAAAGCGAAACGGTGATCACTAAAAAAAATGATTTGTTTGTTGATGAAATCTTGCTTTCGGATGACGAGTATTTGGTTTACGAGGCTTTACAGAAACAGAGTTCTTTGAAGGTTCAGGATATTATTTCGATTTTGAATAAAAAAAGTATTTTTCCGGTTATTCAAAAATTGATTGATAAAAATATTTTGATTCTTGAAGAAGAGGTTCAGGAAAGTTATAAACCTAAGTTGGTGCGATACGTTCGTTTGCATTCAAAATATAATTCGGATGAAGGTTTAAAGGATTTACTCGAAGTTCTTAAAAATGCCAATAAGCAAAAAGAAGTGGTTTTGAATTACTTCCAATTAAATGCTTCCGAAAAAAAGCCTATTTCTGTAAAAAAGCTTGCCGAAACTTCTCAATCTTCGCCTGCAATTGTTAAGGCGTTGGTAGAAAAAGAAATTCTTGAAGAATACCTTTTGCAGGAAGACAGAATCAATTTTTCTGGAAAAGAAAGAGAAGGAGAATTGGAATTGAGTGTTGCCCAACAAAATGCTTTTCAATCCATAAAAGAAGCTCTCGAAGAAAAACCGGTTTGTCTTTTGCATGGAGTCACTTCAAGCGGAAAGACTGAAATTTACATAAAACTCATAGAAGAATATTTGGCAACGGGAAAACAAGTGTTGTATTTGTTGCCCGAAATTGCTTTGACCACTCAATTGGTTTCCAGGCTGCGAACACATTTTGGTAATAAAGTGGCTGTTTTTCATTCTAAATACAATAATAATGAAAGGGTTGAGGTTTGGAATCAGGTTTTGTCAAATGCTGAAAAAGCTCAAATTGTAATTGGTGCGCGATCTGCTTTGTTTTTGCCGTTTTATGATTTGGGATTTATAGTTATTGACGAAGAACATGAGCAGACTTTTAAGCAATCGGATCCGGCGCCAAGATATCATGCGCGTGATGCGGCAATAGTTTTGGCCAATGCTCACAAAGCCAATGTGCTTTTGGGGTCTGCTACACCTAGCCTTGAAACTTATTACAATGCAAAATCCGGTAAATTTGGTTTTGTTGAAATTTCAGAACGCTTTGGTAAGGTCAGTTTGCCGGAAGTGTTGCTTGTTGATTTGAAAGATAAGTACTTTCGAAAAAAAATGAACGGTCATTTTAGTGATGTTTTGATAGATGAAATCACTACGGCTTTGTCATTGGGAGAACAAGTGATTTTGTTTCAAAATAGACGGGGTTATTCGCCTGTAATCGAATGTATGACTTGTGGTCATGTTCCGCATTGTCAGTCGTGCGATGTGAGTTTGACCTATCATAAGCATAAGAATCAACTGCGTTGTCATTACTGTGGTTATAGTATTGCAAAGCCTACCCATTGTCACGCCTGCCATAGTGTTGATTTAACAACTAAAGGTTTGGGAACTGAACAGATTGAGCAGGAGTTATTGACTATTTTTCCGAATGCAAAAACAGGAAGAATGGATCAGGACACAACGCGAGGAAAATTTGGTTTTGAGAAAATTATCGATAGTTTTAAAAATAGGGAATTTGATATTTTGGTTGGAACCCAAATGCTTGCCAAAGGATTGGATTTTGATAATGTAAATTTGGTTGGTATCATGAATGCTGATACTATGTTATATCATCCCGATTTTAGAGCTTTCGAAAGAAGTTTTCAAATGATGACCCAAGTTGCGGGACGTGCAGGAAGATCCGAAAAAAAAGGGAAAGTAGTTATCCAGACTTATAATCCGAATCATAATAGTATACAACAAGTCACGAATTCAGATTATCAGGGGATGTACAAAGAACAATTGTATGACAGACAAATTTATAAGTATCCACCTTATTTCAGAATTATAAAATTGACTTTGAAACATCGCGATTTTGATAAATTAAAGCAAGGTTCCATGTGGTTGTATCAGGTGTTGAGTCAAAATTTGACCATGCCGGTTTTGGGACCGGAAGAACCTGCAATTAGTAGGATCCGCAATGAGTACATTAGAAGTATAATTGTAAAGATACCTCAAAATGTGTCAATTGTAAGCACAAAAAAAACTATTCAGAAGATATTGAATAGTTTTGAGGCTGTTTCACAATACAGAGCTATAAAAGTTACTGTAAATGTTGATTTTTATTAAAGTAAAATTACGAATAGGCAAGTGCTTTTACTAAGTCTTCTTTTTTGTTGCGACTCAAAGGAATTTTCGTCACGCCAATTTCGGCAAACTTACTGTTGAAACGATCTATTTTGTCAATATTTACGATATAAGATTTGTGAACTCTTATGAATTTGTCTTTTGATAAATCATTTTCAAAAGATTTCATAGTTGAAAGAACTAGATTACTGTCATCTTCAGTAACTACTTTTACATAATCGCCAAAAGCTTCGATCCACTTAATTTTAGAAGTAAAAACTTTTAATTTTTTCAGGTTGCTTTTGATGAAAATATGTTCACCTTCATCTTCTTTATTCTCTCTCTTAAGGAGGTAATGGTCAATAGCCCTGCGCACAGAAGCATTAAAACGCTCAATAGAAATTGGCTTTTGTAGATAATCTGTAGCATCATAATCAAAAGCTTTCATGGCATATTCAGCTTTCGAAGTAATGAAGATAATCTGGGGCTTGGTTTTTAAACCATCAAGGAAATCAAAACCACTAATAACAGGCATCTCAATATCAAGAAATATTAAGTCTACCGTGTGAACAGTCATACAACTTTTGGCTTCTATTGCGTTAGAAAAATCACCAATCAAATTTAGATTAGTGTGGTTATTCACTAACTTTGCAATAATCATCCGTTGTATTGAACTGTCATCTACGACTACACAGTTAAGTTTCATAATTTCAAATTTTTGATTTGGTTGAGTAAAAATAGTTTTTTTTTTTATAAATCTAAAAAAAATCAAACCTTTTTTAGTTGTTCGTCGATTATAGTTGTTTTGTGCTTGCAGGTTCAAAAAAAAAGATTACTTTTGCAGCCAATTTAACAAATAAATAAATTTTTTATGAATCATTATGAAACTGTTTTCATTTTAAATCCCGTTTTATCTGAGGTTCAGGTAAAGGAAACAGTAAGCAAATTTGAAGATTTTCTTACTACTCGCGGAGCTGAAATGGTATCGAAAGAAGATTGGGGCCTTAAAAAAATGGCTTACGAAATTCAAAACAAAAAAAGTGGATTCTACCACTTATTCGAATTCAAAGTATCTGGAGAAGTTCTTGTTGCTTTCGAAACTGAATTTAGACGTGACGAAAGAGTTATGCGTTTCTTAACTGTAAGTCTTGACAAACATGCTATCTCTTGGGCTGAAAGAAGAAGAGCAAAACTTAAATCTCAAAAAGCTTAATTATCATGGCAACATTACAACAATCTGCTTCAGGAAAAAAAGACGGGGATATCAGATATCTAACGCCTTTAAACATAGAAACTAACAAGACTAAAAAATATTGTCGTTTCAAAAAATCAGGTATCAAATATGTAGATTACAAAGATGCTGATTTCTTATTGAAATTCGTTAATGAGCAAGGAAAAATTCTTCCTCGTCGTTTAACAGGAACTTCATTAAAATACCAAAGAAAAGTGTCTGTAGCTGTAAAAAGAGCTCGTCACTTAGCTTTAATGCCATACGTGGCCGATTTATTAAAATAATTAAAAATTAACAGTTGTTGTCCCGATACTGTCGGGACTAACTTCTAAAAACATAAGGACAACAACATGGAACTTATTTTAAAACAAGACGTACAAAACTTAGGATTTAAAGATGATGTAGTATCTGTAAAACCAGGTTATGGTCGTAACTATTTGATCCCTCAAGGATTTGCTGTTTTAGCAACTTCTTCAGCTAAAAAAGTTTTGGCTGAAAACCTAAAACAAAGAGCGCACAAAGAAGCTAAAGTCGTTGCTGATGCTAAAGCATTGGCTGAAGCTCTGAAAGCTGTTGAAATTAAAATCTCTGCAAAAGCAGGTGGTGAAAAATTATTTGGTTCTGTTACAAATATTGATATTGCTGCTGCTTTAGCTGCTGCAGGTCAACAAATTGATAGAAAATTCATTACTTCTGGTGTTGTAAAACGTACTGGTAAATATGCTGCTACTGTTAGATTACACAGAGATGTAATTGTAGAATTACCATATGAAATTATCGCTGAAAAAGCATAATTTCTAAATTAATATTTTAAAATCCCGATACAAATCGGGATTTTTTTGTTTAAACCGGAGTCATTATTAATTTGGAGCAGAAAGATTGGGGATTTTAGCCGGCATAGTCCCGCTATCCGTTGCAATCTTATTTGCCGAACCCCGGCAAACAAGGATTTCCACTTCTATCGGGGCTAAGGGGAGATATTTTGCATTTTTGCTATCATAGCATGTTTAATTTCTAAAATCTGATTTCATATTTTTAACTTCTAATCTCTAACTTCTAAAATGAAATACGCTAGACTTACAAAAGAACAATTTGAAGAGTTAACTCAAGAATTTACTAATTTTTTGGCTACTCAGGCAATTGATAAAGCGGAGTGGGATAAAATTAAAGCCGAAAAACCGGAGGTTGCTGAGCAGGAATTGGATGTTTTTTCAGATTTGATTTGGGAAGGTGTTCTTACTAAAGCGACTTATTTGGAGTTTTTCTCAAAAAATCATGTTTTTCTTTTTGAGTGTTTTGATACTTACATTAAATCAATTGTATTGAAATCTTTGGATCCAGAAGTTGATTTCTTAAGTAAAGAAGGGTTACATTGGTTGAGCGATAATATGTTTACTGATTCGCTTGAAATGAAAGTTGGAAAAAAAGAATTTACAGATGAACGTAATGTTTCTATTTTTCAATTGATTCAGCAGGGATCATTTTTAAGTGACGGTCAATTGTACAATCAAATTAATTCGATTATCGAGGCATAAATTTGATTTTTAAAATTTAAATTGGTTATTTTAGTAGCTCATTAGATATACTAAAATAGCCAATTTTTTGTTTTATGGATACACTTCAAATCATTCAAACTTTAAGGGAAGAACTCAATCTTCACAATTATAATTATTACGTGTTGGATAAGCCAACATTGTCTGATTATGAGTTTGATATGAAATTAAAAGAACTTCAGGATTTGGAAAATAAGCATCCTGAGTTTTTTGATGCCGATTCACCAACACAGAGAGTTGGAGGAGCGATAACCAAAAACTTTGAAACAATAGCCCATGAACACCGTATGTATTCTTTGGATAATTCCTATTCGAAGGAAGATTTAATCGATTGGGAAAACCGTATCCAAAAAGTTTTGGGTAACGTGCCATTAGAATATACATGTGAATTAAAATATGACGGAGCATCGATAAGTATTACCTACGAAAATGGAAAATTAGTGCGGGCGGTGACCCGTGGAGATGGTTTTCAAGGTGATGATGTGACGAATAATATTCGAACAATAAAATCTATTCCTTTAAAATTAAAAGGAGATGGCTATCCTCCAAAATTCGATATTCGCGGAGAAATTATTTTGCCTTTGGCTGGATTTGAAAAAATGAATCAGGAATTGATCGAAATTGGAGAAACGCCTTATTCCAATCCAAGAAACACAGCTTCCGGAAGTTTGAAACTACAGGATAGTGCAGAGGTTGCAAAGCGGCCATTGGACTGTTTGTTGTATTTTTTGATTGGCGCCAATTTACCGTTTGATTCACAATTTGAAGGGCTTGAAAAGGCAAGAAGTTGGGGGTTCAAAGCGCCTGTAGAAACTAAATTGGCTAAGAGTTTGGAGGAAGTTTTTGAGTTTATTGAATATTGGGACGTGCATCGTCACGATTTGCCTTATGAAACCGATGGTGTTGTAATAAAAGTAAATGATTTTCACCATCAGGAAGAATTGGGTTATACCGCAAAATCGCCAAGATGGGCTATTGCATATAAATTCAAAGCCGAACAAGTTTCTACTAAATTGAAATCCATTTCGTATCAGGTTGGACGTACCGGTTCAATTACACCAGTTGCCAATTTGGAGCCTGTGCAATTGGTAGGAACTATTGTTAAAAGGGCATCTTTGCATAATGCAGATCAAATTGAAAAATTGGATATTCGAATCCATGATACTGTTTTTGTGGAAAAAGGAGGGGAGATTATTCCTAAAATTATTGCCGTTGATTTAAGTAAAAGACCTGAAAATTCCAAACCAACAGAATATATAACACATTGTCCTGAATGTGAAACCGAATTGATAAGAGGTGAGGGAGAAGCGAATCATTATTGCCCGAATTATTATGGCTGTCCACCGCAGATTATAGGTAGAATTCAGCATTATATTTCGAGAAAAGCGATGGATATTGAAGGACTTGGTGGAGAAACGGTTGCGTTGCTTTATAATAATGGATTGGTACACAATTACGCCGATTTGTACAAATTGACAGTCGAAGATCTTTTGCCTTTGGAAAGAATGGCACAAAAATCTGCAGAAAATTTAGTTAAGGGTGTTGAAAATTCTAAGAACATTCCGTTTGAAAGTGTATTGTTTGCATTAGGAATACGATTTGTCGGTGAAACCGTGGCTAAAAAATTGGCGAAGCATTATAAAAATATTGACGCATTGCAACAGGCAACTTTGATGGATTTGATTTTGGTGGATGAAATCGGTGAAAGAATTGCCCAAAGCGTAATTGACTTTTTTGAAAATGATGAAAATAGGGAAATTATCAAAAGGTTGAAAAGTTATGGCGTACAATTTGAAATTATCGAAAAAATAAATCCTAATGCAACAGATAAATTATCAGGTAAAACATTTGTGGTTTCGGGTGTTTTTTCAACTTTTTCAAGAGATGAATTAAAGAAAGCGATCGAAGATAATGGAGGAAAAGTTGGGAGTTCTATATCTGTAAAGACTGATTTTGTTGTTGCAGGAGATAATATGGGGCCCGCCAAACTTGAAAAAGCAAACAAACTTAACGTAGCAATAATTTCGGAAGATCAATTTATATCAATGTTGAATGAAAGCTAGTACTCCGTCACTTATATTGTTTTTTGTTACTTCTTTTTTGGCAATTATATTCAAATTACTTGGATTCGGAACTTTGTTACTTTTTTTTAAGTCAATAATAATTCCTTCACTGTTTATCTATTATTTGGTTTCAAATAATTATAAGATCACATTTTTGAAGGCATTGATTTTTTTGCTGTTTTTTGCTAGAGATGTTTTTAATCTATTGAAAATAAGTGAATCTGCGATTGGGGCTTTTATGTGTGTGTTGTTAGTTTATGTTTTGCTAATATATTTGGCACAAAAAGATTTCAAACAATTGAAATTTAGTTTCGGAGATAGTTTTTCTGTTGCCGCTTTAATCCTTGGTATAGCAACAATTTGTTATTCAGTTTTAAATTTAAAATTGGAAAATTTAGAACTGAATTTTTCTTTGTATGTACTTTTTGGATTGATTTTAAGTGTTTTGAGTATAATTACAATTTTAAATTATATCAAGAATAGTACTTACGCCTTTTTTAGTGCGATGTTAATGTGTATTAATTTTATAGTTTCAGATATTTTCTTTGTGCTGTATAAGTTTTATTTTTATAATTATTTCCTAACGCTAATTAGTATTATCACTCAATTTTTATCTTATTTCTTCATGGTTAGGTATTTTTTAGAGAGAGATAATGTGATTGAAGATTTAAATGATTATTGATTTTTCTTGGCTAGTTTTGTTAGTTTTCGATGATGCTTTTTTTTTGTAAAATATACTATATCAGTTTTTAATTTATATAAAATGGAAGGGTTTTGCATTCATTTTAGAAAGCTGTCTTTTTGTTGCGGCATTAAATAACGAAAGACATTGTTAAGGATATAACAAAAAGTTTTAAATATACAGTATAGTTTTTTAGCTTTGCCATCTTTAATGTGACTTAAATAATTAAATTTGTAATCTTGTAAAAATGCTATGTTTTTAGATTATATAAAGAGTTTCGTCTTAAAAAATACTTTAAAAAAGAGCCTTTTTAATGTTAAGGAGGAGTCATTAAGGTCTGCCATTGTAAAGGTTGGTTTGATTGTTGATGAAAGTAATTTTTTAGAAACAGCCGCCTTGAAACAAGAAATAGTTTCCAATGGAATTTTGGAAAACAATATTAAAGTTATTGCTTTTCGGGATAATTTTAAAAGTAAAGAGGAGTATTTGAATCCTACATTTGGATTTAAGGATTTGGATTTTAAAAGTAATTTTACAAAGGAGTCAATAAATGAGTTTCTTTCAGAAGAGTTTGATTTGTTGATTAATTATTATAGTGAAGAAAACCCTATTTTGTTGCTTTTGACAAATAGGACTAAGGCAAAGTTCAAAGCAGGTTTTTCAAGTGTTGATAAAAGATTGAACCATTTTTTGATAAACATTGGTTCAGATGATTATAAAGGATTTGTAAACGAATTATTTCGGTACTTAAAAATATTAAATAAAATATAATTTAAATTATGCAATCATTAATTGGGACAGGTGTTGCCTTGATCACACCGTTTAAAGACGATTTTACAATTGATATTGAAGCTTTGAGAAGAATTGTAAATTTTTCCATAGACGGCGGAATTGAATATCTTGTTATTTTAGGCACCACAGCAGAGAATGCTACCTTGACGCAAGAAGAAAAAGAGTTGGTAATTGCAACAGTAATTGAAGTGAATGCTGGGAGATTGCCTTTGGTTCTTGGTGTGGGGGGAAATAATACAATGAAGGTTGTTGAAGAATTGCGTACTAGAGATTTGTCTCCATTTGTTGCTATTTTATCTGTTTCTCCTTATTATAACAAGCCTAGTCAGGAAGGAATTTACCAACACTTTAAAGCAGTTGCTGAAGCGTCACCAATTCCGGTTATTTTGTATAATGTACCGGGAAGGACTTCTAGTAATATGTTGCCTTCAACTGTTATTAGATTAGCAAATGATTTTGAAAATGTTGTTGCTATAAAAGAAGCAGCTGGTGATCTAGTTCAGGCGATGCAGTTGTTGAAAAATAAACCAAAAGATTTCTTGGTGATTTCCGGTGATGATATGATTGCTTTACCTGTTGTTTTAGCTGGCGGTGCCGGAGTAATTTCGGTAATTGGACAAGGTTTTCCAAAAGAGTTTTCCGAAATGATTCGATTGGGATTGAACAGAAAGGTAGATGAAGCTTTCAAATTACAATATTTATTGACTGATTGCATTGATATGATATTTGAACAAGGTAATCCTTCTGGTATTAAAGAAGTGTTCCAAGTTCTTGGTATTTCAGAAAATGTTGTGCGTTTACCATTGGTTCCTGTAAATGAATCTTTGGCGGAGCGCATAGCTCTATTTGTTAAAAAAATGGTTAAAAACACATAAAAAGTAGCTGTTTTTTTAAATAAAGATTTATTTTGTAATAGCTAAATTAATAACTAAATTTGCCACCTACCTTTGGTGGCATTTATTGTATATTCAATTTGTATTTACAATAAAAATAAAATCAGTGAATAAAATGAAAAAAATAATATCTGTATTGTTTGTTGTTCTTTTTTTAGGTTCTTGTAGTGATTATCAGGCGGCATTAAAAACCGAAGATCCGGCTAAGAAATATGAATTGGCTTCAAAATTATATGACGAAGGTAAATATTCAAAAGCGATTCGTCTTTTTGAGCAATTGGCACCAGCATATAGAGGAAAACCTCAGGGTGAAAAATTGTTTTATATGTTTGCCCAATCTTATTATAAAACCAGACAATATTATTTGGCAGGATATCAGTTCGATAGCTTTATGTCAGGATATCCAAGAAGTGAGAAAGCAGAAGAATGCGCTTTTTTAGGAGCTCAGAGCTATTCAAAGTTGTCACCTGTTTACAGCATTGATCAAACGGATACTTTTAAAGCAATAGAAAAGATTCAAGGTTTTATAGATCGTTATCCAAATTCTAAATATACCGCCGAAGCGAATGAGTTATCTAGAAAATTGAACGAAAAGATTGAGCGTAAGGTTTATGAAAATGCATTAGAATATAATAGAATTTCTAACTATAAATCTGCAATTATTGCTTTTGATAATTTTATAATAGATTATCCTGGAACTTCATTTAAAGAAAAAGCTTTATATTATAAATTGGATTCCGCTTATTTATTGGCTATAAATAGTGTTCCTTCAAAAATGGAAGAGCGATTAAATGTAGCCAAAGCGAGTTATAATAGTTTGGTTAAATTTAAACCAGATACAGAATACAAAAAAAAGGCTGACGAAATGTTGGCACAAATTGATGTTGAATTGAAAAAATATAATAAATAAATAAAGTCATGGATTTAAAAAAGACAAATGCTCCGGTAAATACAATAACTTACAACAAAACAGTTATTGAAGAACCTACTGGAAATGTGTATGAGGCGATAACAATTATGGCTAAAAGAGCAAATCAAATTAATTCTGAAATCAAAAAAGAATTGACTGAGAAGTTAGAAGAATTTGCTACTTACAATGACAGTTTAGAAGAAGTTTTTGAAAATAAAGAACAAATCGAAGTTTCCAAATTCTATGAAAAACTTCCAAAACCTCACGCTTTGGCAGTTCAGGAATGGTTAGATGGTAAAATTTACCATAGAGAAGCAAATAAATAATAGGACTAATGTCAGTTTTAAGCGGAAAAAAGATTTTGCTGGGAATTTCTGGTGGGATCGCTGCATATAAAACGGCTTCATTAGTTAGACTCTTCATAAAAGCAGGTGCACATGTCCAAGTGATAATGACACCTGCTTCTAAGGATTTTATAACTCCACTTACTTTATCGACATTATCTAAGAATCCTGTTTTTTCTGAATTTTATAATAAAGATGAAAAAAATGAGGAATGGAATAGTCATGTAGAATTAGGACTTTGGGCAGATTTAATGGTTATTGCGCCTGCAACTGCTAATACATTGTCTAAAATGGCAAATGGCTTGTGCGATAATCTTTTGGTAGCCTGTTATCTCTCTGCAAAATGCCCTGTATATTTTGCTCCGGCAATGGATTTAGATATGTACGCTCATCCATCAACGCATGAAAGTTTCAATTCTTTAAAAGCATTTGGAAACATAATGATTCCAGCTGAAAGTGGCGAATTGGCAAGTGGTTTGTCAGGTGAAGGACGAATGGCAGAACCAGAAAATATCGTTTCATTTCTGGAAGCTGATCTTGAAAGTAAATTGCCTTTAAAAGGGAAAAAAATTCTAATTACTGCGGGACCAACATACGAAGCAATTGATCCGGTTCGTTTTATTGGAAACCATTCTTCGGGGAAAATGGGATTTGACATTGCTCAAAGTGCAGCCAATTTAGGAGCATCGGTAGTGTTAATTTCTGGACCAACTCATTGTAAAATAAATCATTCATTGGTTCAGGTGGTTCCGGTAGTTTCAGCTCAGGAAATGTATGAAGCTTGTCATCAGTATTATCATGAGGTAGATGTGGCTATTGCTGCCGCCGCCGTTGCTGATTATAGGCCTAGAGATGTCGCTTCGCAAAAGATTAAAAAGACAGCTGATGATTTTGTAATTCAGTTGGAAAAAACCAAAGATATTCTGGCTTCGCTTGGTGAAGCTAAAAAAAATCAATTTTTAATAGGCTTTGCTTTAGAAACTGAAAATGAAATTGATAATGCTAAAGCAAAAATTCAGAAAAAAAACTTAGATTTGATAGTTCTTAATTCATTACAGGATCAAGGAGCTGGATTTGGCAAAAATACTAACAAAGTTACCTTTATCGATAGTGCATTTAAAATAGAGCCAATGGATTTGAAATCCAAAATGGCTGTGGCAGATGATATTTTAAACAAAGTAATAGCTCATTTTTATGGTTAGATTTGTTTGGTTTCTATTTTTTAGTTGTGGTTTCATTCAAGCCCAGCAGTTGAATTGTACCGTAACGATAAATACACAAAAAATAAACAATCCCAATCAACAGGTTTTCAAAACGCTGGAAACCGCCATAAATGAATTTGTCAATAAAACGGACTGGACCGGACAAACACTTTCACAAAAAGAAAAAGTGAATTGTTCGATGTATATTACCCTTTCGAGTTATAGTTCGGATCAATTTGTAGCTAATATTCAAGTGCAATCTTCAAGAAGCATCTATAATTCGACTTATTCTTCTCCAGTTTTGAATATAAATGATAAAGATTTTACTTTTAATTATACCGAATTTGAAAATCTGATTTATAACCCAACGAGTTATTCTTCAAATCTGGTTTCAGTGCTATCATTTTATAGTTACATTATTTTAGGAATGGATGCAGATACTTTTATTCCTATGTTTGGAGACCGTTATTTTAAGGAAGCCATTAATATTGCTAATCTTGCCCAACAGGGTGGAAACAAGGGGTGGAATCAATCAGATGGGACAATGAGTAGATATATTTTGATAAATGATTTATTGTCTTCAACTTTTAATGAAATCAGACAATCTAGTTTCCAGTATTATTCAGGGTTAGATATTATGCACGAAGACACGAAGAAAGCTAAAGAAATTATTAAAGGCTCATTGATTAATTTAGCCAAATTGAACGGAACCAAACCAAATTCCTATCTATTAAGAATTTTTATGGATTCAAAATCGGATGAAATTGTATCAATTTTTTCAGGAGGTCCTTCTATTCCTATAAATGATTTGGTAGATAGTTTGAATAGAACTTCTACTTCAAATTCTAGTAAATGGCAATTGCTAAAATATTAGCCTTATTACATTTTTATTAAATCCAACCTACTCATAATAGTTCAAAAATGATAACCTCACTTGCTATAAAAAACTATGCTTTAATTGAAAGATTGTCAATTGATTTTTCCAAAGGATTTTCGATTATTACAGGGGAAACCGGAGCAGGAAAATCAATAATATTGGGAGCTTTGGGGTTAGCTTTAGGAAAAAGAGCCGATTTGACTTCGCTTAAAAATAAAGAAGAAAAATGTGTTATTGAAGCTCATTTTGATATATCCAAATATAATTTAGCTTCTTTTTTTGAAGCCAATGATTTGGATTATGAACCCGAAACAATAATTCGAAGAGAAATTTTGCCTTCCGGTAAATCACGGGCTTTCATTAATGACAGTCCTGTAAATTTGCAGGAATTGCAGGAGTTGAGTTTGTATTTGATAGATATTCACTCGCAACAGCAAACTCAGGAATTGTCAGATGAAGAAGTACAATTCAAGATCATTGATGCAATTGCTGGTAATTTGGATACGATTGTAAATTATCAATCGGTTTTAAAAAACTATAAATCGAATAAATCCAAATTAAATGCCTTGACTAAGAAAAAGGCTGATGCTTCCAAAGAACAAGAATATAATACTTTTCTTTTGGAAGAATTGGTTTCTGCGAAGTTAAAATCAGGGGAGCAGGAATTCTTGGAAGAAAATTATGAGCAGTTAAATAACGTTGAAATTATAAAAGAATCACTTGATAAATCATTGGCAATAGCCGATGAAGAGCAAGTAGGGGTGGTTCATAATTTGAATGAAATAAAAAATGCTATTCAAAAAATTGCTCATTTTTCGACTGATTACCATTCCCTTTTTGAAAGAATTTCAAGTTTAAAAATTGAGTTTGATGATATTGCAATTGAATTAAATCGTTGTTCGGAGAAATTAATCAACGATCCTGAGCAATTAAATTTGATTAGTCAAAAATTGCAATTGATTTATAATTTGCAAAAAAAGCATCAGGTAAATACAGTAGATGAGTTGCTGGTAATTCATGGAAATCTTGAAAATTCAGTATTAGAATTAGGAAATATTGATGAGGAGATTGCAAAATTGACACAATTGGTTGATGAGAATACAAAAGAACTTGATAAGATTTGCGATGTGATACACAAAAACAGAATAGAAGCGATTCCTCTTTTGTCACAAAAATTAGTTTCTATTTTGGAGACTTTGGGAATGCCAAATGTTCGTTTTAATATGGAGATTAATAGAACATCAACTTATTTTGAAAATGGAAAAGATGAGTTGCAATTTTTGATTTCTGCCAATAAAGGAACTGATTTTGGTTTATTGAAAAAAGTGGCTTCTGGAGGAGAAATGTCGCGAATTATGCTTGCTGTCAAAGCAATTTTGGCACAATATTCAAAATTACCAACATTGATTTTTGATGAAATTGACACAGGGGTTTCGGGTGAAATTGCAAATAGAATGGGGGAAATTATGAAAGGAATGAGTAGTCAGATGCAAATTTTTGCCATTACCCATTTACCTCAGATTGCTGCAAAAGGAACTGAGCATTTCAAAGTGTTCAAATCTACTGTTGGTGATGATACCCAATCAGAATTAAAATTATTGACGGAGGAAGAACGAGTTCTTGAAATTGCTCAAATGTTATCGGGAACTGTAATTTCGGATTCGGCCTTAAATCATGCAAAAGCCTTGTTGAACTAAATAATTGGACTATATTTGCCCATTAAATTTGAAAATTAAAGATAAAGTATAAACTAACGTACTGAATAATATGATTATTGAACCAAGAATGAGAGGATTTATTTGTTTGACGGCCCAACCTAAAGGTTGCGAACAAAGTGTTAAAAATCAAATTGAATATGTAAAATCAAAAGGACCTATTGACGGAGCTAAGAAAGTATTGGTTATTGGGGCTTCAACTGGTTTTGGTTTGGCTTCAAGAATCACGAGCGCTTTTGGTTCAGATGCGGCTACAATTGGTGTGTTTTTTGAAAAAGAACCAGGGGAAGGAAAAACAGCTTCGCCAGGTTGGTATAATTCAGCTGCTTTTGAAAAGGAAGCTCAAAAAGCTGGTTTGTATGCAAAAAGTATCAATGGAGATGCTTTTTCTAACGAAGTAAAAAGACAAACACTTGATCTTATTAAGGCCGATTTAGGACAAGTTGATTTAATTATCTACAGTCTTGCTTCTCCAGTACGATTAAATCCAAATACAGGAGTTTTACATCGTTCGGTTTTAAAACCTATTGGAACTACTTTTTCTAATAAAACAGTTGATTTCCATACAGGAAAAGTTTCTGAGGTTTCTATCGAGCCTTGTAACGAAGAAGATATTGTTAATACGGTTGCTGTAATGGGTGGTGAAGATTGGGCAATGTGGATCGACGCTTTGAAAGCTGAAAATTTATTGGCTCCCGGCGCTACAACTGTAGCTTATTCATACATTGGACCTTCATTAACAGAGGCTGTATATAGAAAAGGAACAATCGGTCGTGCCAAAGATCATCTTGAAGCTACTGCATTTACCATTGCTGATAGCTTGAAAGGGATTAACGGTAAAGCTTATGTTTCAGTGAACAAAGCTTTGGTAACACAAGCGAGTTCAGCTATTCCGGTTATTCCATTATATATTTCTTTGTTGTATAAAATAATGAAAGAAAAAGGAATTCACGAAGGATGTATTGAGCAAATTCAACGTTTGTACCAACAAAGACTTTATACAGGAGAACCAATTTTGCTTGACGAAAAAGGAAGAATCCGTATCGATGATTGGGAAATGCGTGAAGATGTTCAGGATCAGGTTGCCAAACTTTGGTTGGAAGCTACAACTGAAAATCTTGCTGAAATTGGTGATTTAGAAGGCTATAGAACTGATTTCTATAATTTATTCGGATTTGGACTTGACGGAGTTGATTACAAAGCAGATACTAACGAAATTGTTGCTATTCCAAGTATTGTTACCACTATCGCTTAAGTAGAACACTATTATTATTGAAGCACCTTATTTCTTGATGGTTTTTAATCATGGAAATAAGGTGTTTTTTTATGGAATTAGTTTTATTGATTAATTTTGGAGCAGGAGCATTTGGCTTTTTTAGGAAATAGGATTCCCGTTTTTCGCTACAATCTCATGTTCTTCTCGTCTTTTTGGACGAGACAGAACAAGAGGATTTTCGCTTCAACCGGGGCTAAAAGGAAACATTGGGCTTTTTTGTAATTATAAAAAGAAAAAAAATATCATTATGTACAATTTATTAAAAGGTAAACGCGGTATCATTTTTGGTGCTTTGGACGAAAATTCAATTGCTTGGAAAACTGCCGAACGTATTCATGAAGAAGGGGGAACATTTGTTTTGACTAATGCACCTGCGGCAATGCGATTGGGAAATATTGATGCCTTGGCTGAAAAAGTCGGATGTCAAATTATCCCCGCCGACGCAACATCGATTTCAGATTTAGAGTCATTGGTAGATAAAGCGGTTGAAATCCTTGGAGGTAAGATTGATTTCGTCCTGCATTCTATCGGAATGTCTGTAAATGTTCGAAAAGGGAATCATTATACAAACCAAAATTATGAGTTTACCGAAAAAGGTTGGAATGTTTCGGCAGTATCTTTCCATAAACTGATGCAGGTTTTGTATAAAAAAGATGCAATGAATGAGTGGGGGAGTATCATTGCATTATCTTATATGGCGGCACAAAGAGTGTTTCCTGATTATAATGATATGGCTGATAATAAAGCATTTTTAGAATCTGTTGCGCGTAGTTTTGGATATTTCTTTGGAAGGGATAAAAAAGTGAGAGTAAATACCATATCTCAATCACCAACTGCGACTAGAGCAGGACAGGGAGTTAAAGGATTTGGAGGTTTTATTGCTTTCGCAGATAAAATGTCTCCGCTTGGCAATGCAACAGCAGCTGAATGTGCCGATTACATTGTTGTTATGTTTTCGGATTTGACGCGTAAAGTGACTTTGCAAAATTTACTGCATGACGGTGGATTCTCTAATATGGGAGTTAGTCAGGAAGTAATGGAAATGTTTGAATAGTGTGATTAAATAGTGTGATTGAAACACTTGATTTAGAAAGCCATCATTTTTATGATGGTTTTTTTGTTAATAAAGAAGTACCTTTGCGGAAAATTTTTAAAAAATAATAATAACCCAATTATATTATGTTGTTTTCATTGATCATTCCTGTTTATAATCGTCCTGATGAAGTAGATGAATTATTAGAAAGTTTAACAAAATCAACTTATAAAGAAATTTTTGAAATAGTATTGATTGAGGATGGTTCAACAATTCGCTGTCAGGATGTTGCAGCGAAATATGGAGATAAGTTGGATATTTGCTATTACTACAAGAGCAATTCAGGGCCTGGTGATTCCAGAAACTACGGAATGGACAAGGCTAGAGGTGATTACTATTTAATTTTTGATTCCGATTGTATTATTCCGGAGAATTATTTGGTGGAGGTTGAAAAAGAGTTGAAGGAAAATTATGTGGACTGTTTTGGAGGGCCGGATAAGGCTTTGGACAGCTTTTCGGATATTCAAAAGGCAATCAATTTTGCGATGACATCTTTTCTAACAACGGGAGGGATTAGAGGAGGATCTGAAAAGATTGGGAAATTCCAGCCAAGAAGCTTTAATATGGGTATTTCTCGTAAGGCATTTTTAGCTTCAGGAGGATTTGGTAACATTCATCCAGGTGAGGATCCAGATTTATCAATCCGTTTGTGGAACTTAGGTTTTGAGACTCGGCTTTTTTCAAAAGCTTTCGTTTATCATAAAAGAAGGATAGATTGGGGGAAATTTTCTATTCAGGTAAATAAATTTGGAAAGGCTAGGCCAATATTAAATAGCTGGTATCCAGAATATAATAAGTTAACTTTTTTCTTTCCTACTTTTTTTATAATAGGATTTTTTGTATCTTTAATACTGTTGATTTTTAATCAAGATATTCTGCTTAAATTTTATTTTGGCTACTTTTTGGCATTATTTTTGCTGTCTTCTATTCAGAATAAGAGTATTAAAATTGGATATTTATCCATTATTGCGGTTTGGAAACAGTTTTATGGATATGGACTCGGATTTTTAAAGTCTTATATTAAAGTAATTATTTTAAAACAAGACCCAAAACAAGCTTTTCCTGAATTGTTTTTTAAATAAGATATGACTAAAATAATCGGTTTAACTGGAGGTATTGGGAGTGGAAAAACTACCGTTGCCAATGAATTTTCATCTCTTGGGATTCCAGTTTACATTGCAGATTTAGAAGCAAGAAAATTAATGCAAACTGATTCCGTACTAAATCTGATTAAAGCAGAATTTGGAAGCACGGTCTTTGACAATGGTGTTTTGGTACGTGAAAAGTTATCAGAAATTGTTTTTAATGATGGCAAAAAACTGGAAAAACTCAATGGTATTGTTCATCCCGCTGTAAAAAAACATTTTGATGAATGGCTTTTGGATCACAAAAATAATCCGTTTGTTATTTACGAGACTGCAATTTTATTTGAAAGTGGGAGTTATAAAAAGTGTGACTTTGTTATAAATGTCGAAGCGCCACTTGAAGTAAGGATTCAAAGAGTAATTGAAAGAGATAATACGACAAGGGAAAAAGTATTAGAAAGAATTAAAAATCAGTGGAATGATGAGGAAAAATCATCAAAAAGTGATTTTATTATTAAAAATACTAGTATCGAGGCAATAAAGGTAGAAATTGTTAAAATTCTTAATTTTTTAAGAATTAAACAAATCAATTCTTAAATGTTAATCTTTGGTTAATGCTTTATTCATTATATTGTTAAAATACTAATTTTGCTCGAATGAACAAACTATTTTTTAGACTGCTTGTATTATTAATGAGTTTATCCTTAATCGGGATCATTCTTGTGCAGGTTTATTGGTTTAATACTTCATTTGAGAATAATGCTGAACAATTTAAGTTTCATGTTAAGCAGGTGTTAGGCAATGTTGCTGAAAAACTGCATAATCGTGAAGCTTACAGTTTTTATGATAAATACAATCATTATAAAGACAGTACTGGTAAAATTCCTAAAAGAAATGATTTGTTGGAATTTTATTATGTTCAAAAAAATCCATTAACAAAGCAAACTATTATTTATTCTAATAGTATAATATCCGAGGATTTTAAGATTTCGTCTGGACTTTTTGATAAAAAATTTACTAATGAAAGTTTTAAAAACTTCAATTCCAAAAGGGTTACGGAAGTTTATAATAAAAATAGTCTTGATAATTCAGGGATACAGCAAAGTTTAATACCGGATCAAAGAATTGAGAAGGCTGGTAATTTGGATATTTTAGATAATGCCCAATTTGAGATTTTTTTTAAAGATATTGCCTCTGCAATGCCTATCCAAGAGAGAATTACAAAAGAAGCTTTAAGAGAGATTATTAAAAAAGAATTGGAAGAATATGGTGTGAAAACCAAGTTTGAGTTTGGGATTTTAAGTAACGGAATACAAACTAAAATAAGATCGGATAATTTTCAATATGATAAAGATGCCACTTATTCCATTCCGATTTTTACTGATAATGAAGGGAATGAAAAGTACAAGCTGTTAGTTACTTTTCCGCATAAAAAGAAGTTCTTATTGTCTGAATTGGTGAGTATTACGATATTATCGATCATATTTACGTTAATTATTATTATTGCTTATACGAGTGCTCTGAATCAGTTGATTCGTCAAAGGCAGATATCGGAGATAAAAACGGATTTTATCAATAATATGACGCATGAGTTTAAAACACCAATTGCTACAATAAATTTGGCTTTGGATGCCATCCGAAACCCGAAGATTATTGAGGACAAAGAGAAAGTGTTTAAATATCTCGAAATGATTCGGGACGAAAATAAGCGAATGCATGCTCAGGTTGAAAATGTGTTGAGGATATCTAAATTAGAAAAGAAAGAATTAAATATTATAAAGGAATCAAGCGACATTGAAGAAGTTATTAATGATGCCATCGAACATGTTAACTTGATTTTAGAAGACAGAGAAGGAACTATTGATATTCATTTTGGAGCCATCAGAAAAACAGTTTTGCTGAATGATGTTCACTTTACAAATGTGATAGTTAATATTTTGGAAAATGCCATAAAATATACAGCAGGTATCCCTAAAATTGATATTTATACTGAGAATATCAAAGATATGGTCCTCATCAAAATAAAAGATAATGGCGTGGGTATGAGTAAAGTTGCTCAAAAAAGGATTTTTGAAAAATTTTACAGAGAACATACCGGAGACATACATAATGTGAAAGGACATGGTTTGGGTCTTGCATATGTAAAGCGAATTGTAGATGACCATAACGGTCAAATATATGTAGAAAGTGAAAAGGGAAAAGGAAGTACCTTCATTATAAAATTACCTTTAATAAATTAAAGTATGGAAAACACAAATAAAAAAATACTATTAGTAGAAGATGACCTTAATTTTGGAGCAGTTCTAAAAGACTATTTATCGCTAAATGATTTTGATGTTGTTTTGGCTAAAAATGGTATGGAAGGTTTTGAAAAGTTCAAAAAGGATTCCTATGACTTATGCATTCTTGATGTGATGATGCCATACAAAGATGGGTATACTTTGGCCAAAGAAATAAGAGAAAAAAATAATGATGTGCCTATTATTTTCCTTACTGCAAAATCTATGAAAGAGGATGTTTTAAAAGGATATAAAGCCGGAGCAGATGATTATTTGAATAAACCTTTTGATTCTGAGGTTTTATTGATGAAAATTAAAGCTATCATTCAAAGAAAAGCGTCTGATGTAAAAACAGAAGCGGTTCAATTTGAGTTTAATGTTGGTAAGTTTCATCTGAATTCAAAGCTTCGTTTCTTAACTTTTGGTGATGAAGAACCAATTAAGTTGTCTCCGAAAGAGAATGAACTTCTTAAAATGCTGATTCTGCATGAAAATGATTTGATGCCAAGAGAATTAGCCTTGACAAAAATATGGAGAGATGATAACTATTTTACTTCAAGAAGTATGGATGTTTACATCGCTAAATTGAGAAAGTATTTAAAACAAGACGAGGATGTTGAAATTTTAAACATTCACGGTGAAGGATTCAGATTAGTTGTGAAAGGCAAGTAATCGTTCTTGTTAAACCATAAAAAAAGCTTCGGGATTCCGAAGCTTTTTTGTTTTTATAGTCTGCTTGTTAAAGATTTAGAACCTACTTCCAATGCAATTCTAGAGCAAAATAGTTTTTTTCTCCTTTTGTTATGCTAAAAGTAGTGGCCGATTGGTCTTCATTGTCACTTTCGTGAATAATGACCTGATCGTTTAGGGAAAGTTCTTTTAAGAAATTCATTTCAAAACTTTTGATTTCCTGTTTTAAGATTCTTTTTGCATCAACATGATCGAGACACCATTCCAAATATTTAACATTATTGGCGTGATTTACAATATCCAAGTCAGAAAGATAAACGGTTTTTTCAAAGACAGATTCTTTTTCAGGGTTGATGTTGATTTTAGAAAAACCTTCTTCGGTTGCTTTTTTATCGGGGAATAATTCAAAATGTTCAAAAGGTAAGGCTAAAGGTTCCGGTCTGCGGGCTTTGGTATTGAAAACAGCCCAAAATGTTTCGGATCCAATTATTTTTTTGCCGTTGACGTACATTTCTAGCGCACGAACCGAACGGGAATTTTCGAGCGAATTAATCCAAGTTTTTACGGTTACAGTATCTCTCCATTTTGGTAATTCGGTGATTTCGACTCTCATTCTACTTAAAACCCAGGCTTGGTTAAATTCCTGCATATCAGTAAAACTGATTCCGCCTACTTCAGAATGGGCAGCAGCGGTTAATTGCAGCAGATTACATAAATCGGTGTATTTTAGATAACCGTTTGGTGTACATTGGGTAAAATTAATTTCCCATTCTTTACTCAATGTGGAAGTGAAATTTGGTGATATTGGCATGGGAATATTTATGAATTATGAATTTGTTCGTTTATATAGCTGATAATATTTTTTCTGTCTATCATATAATCAAACCATTGCGTGTTTTCTTTTCGTTTGAACCAAGTGAGTTGACGTTTTGAAAATCGGCGGGTATTTTTTTTGATTTCTTCGATTGCAAAAGGCAAAGTAAAATTCCCATCAAAATAACTGAATAATTCACGATATCCAACCGTTTGCAAGGCATTTAATTCTTTGTGTGGATACAAAGCTTGTGCTTCGGCCAAAAGTCCTTCATTAATCATAATATCGACACGTTGGTTGATTCGGTCGTAGATCACTTCTCTGTCGGCTTCTAGGCCAATGATGATTGGTGTGAAATCACGATTGTTTTTCTTTTGGTTTAAAAAAGAGGAATAGGGTTTTTCTGTACCAAGGCAGACTTCGACAAATCGCATCATGCGTTGCGGGTTTTGCAAGGTTTGTGGATTTTCGGAAGTTATTTTTTTGAAATAAACTGGGTCGAGGATTTCTAACTGTTCCTGCAAGTATTTAATTCCGAGTTTTTCGTAATTTGAATTCACTTCTTCTCGGACGGAATGATCTATAGCCGGAAACTCGTCAAAACCTTTTAAAATGGCATCCACATACAATCCCGAACCTCCAACAAGTATTACATAATCATTTTTTTGAAATAACTCTTCAATTTTTAGAAGTGCTTCTTTTTCGAAATCGCCTACGGTATAATTGTCGAAAATGGATTTGTTTTGTATAAAATGGTGTGGTGCGGAGGCCAATTCTTCCGGATTTGGGACTGCTGTTCCAATAGCCATTTCTTTGAAAAACTGTCGGCTGTCGCAAGATACAATTTCGCAATTATAGTTTTTGGCTAGGTTGATGCTTAAGGAAGTTTTTCCTATTGCTGTTGGTCCTATTATGGTAATTAAGTATTTCATTTTTTTTTGATAGCCCAGATGGTAACGAAAACCCCGGAGTTATTTCAGTTTGTTTTTCCTGGTATAAAAGAGCGACTGAAAGAAGCTCCTTTTATGCCTTGGAAAAACTGCTGGAATAATGAGGAGTTATAGTGTACAGCTGGATTAGCTCCTAATTATTTATATTTTGGAATTAGAAATTGATAATTTTTAATACCCTGTGTTTTCTCAAATAGCTTTGGATGTATGATCTCGTATCTTTATTGTTGGGCATTGGTACAAGTATGTTTTTCAGGATTTCCGGTTTGAGGATTTGATAGTTCAAATCGTAAAATGCGTATCCTTGTAATATTCCTTTTTCGATTAATATTGCGCTGTGTTCACCTGTTTTTCTTCCTCGTTCAATGATAATCATGTTTTTGTTGTCGAAAAGGTTTTTGTCGATGAAAACCTGAACCTTTGAATTGTATTCTTCGGGCGTTATCTGTTCTGTACAAGTGCCATCGCATTGGCCTTTTTCATATTGAATACAGGTATTTTTTGGATTGGAAAGGCCTGTAAGTTTTGCACACAACTGATAACTTGTGGTAATGCGGCTAAGGGCACTTTTCCCTTCTCCTTCATTGGCAAATGCCGTAATTTCTTTTTTGCGGCCATCGGCTTTTTGAAGTTTTAAATTCAGATAGCCATTTGGGTCTTTTTCAGCATATATAGCCCAGGACAGTGTTTTTTTGCGAGTAGATCGGTTGTAAATAGGACGGTTTTTCTTTATTTCTTCTGATTCTTTCAGGAGCGCAATTAGTTCGCTTCCGGTTTCTTCAAAAGTTACGGTGAAAACTTCGGCTTGGATTTTCTTTGAAGTTCTTGTTATGCCCGTAAAATGTTGATTGACCCTTTTTTTTATGTTTTTGCTTTGTCCGATAAATATGATGGTGCCGTCTTCGCGATGGATGTAGTAAATTCCTGTTCGGGAAGGAAGGCTTTCGATAATGTCTAATAATCTAGGAGAAACGCCTTTGATAACCTCAAATTTGATAAGTTCTTTCGTGATGGTTTTTTCAAGGTCTTTGTCTAAAAGCATTTTGAAAAGTTTGACTGTTGCCATAGCATCTCCGCTGGCTCTGTGTCTGTCTGCCATAGGGATTCCAAGTGCGCGAACCAATTTCCCCAAACTATGAGAAGGCTGTTCCGGCAATAGACGTTGGGATAATTCTACAGTACAAAGTGTTTTTATGTTGAAGTCATACCCAAGACGGCGAAACTCGGTGCGAAGAATTCGGTAATCGAATGAGGCATTGTGAGCAACCAAGACACAGTCGTTTGTTATTTCGATAATGCGTTTGGCTACTTCAAAAAACTTCGGAGCTGAGCTAAGCATTGCATTGTTGATTCCGGTAAGTTTGACCACAAACGGCTGAATGGGAATTTCAGGATTGATTAAACTGATAAATTGGTCCACGATTTCGTGACCATCATATTTATAGATAGCAATCTCCGTTATTCCTTCTTCGTTGAATTGTCCTCCGGTGGTTTCTATGTCGAGTATTGCGTACAAAATTCAGTGTTCAGTTTACAGTTTTTTTAGTGTTCAGTCGCTAAATTTGAAATCAAAAATCCTTAATCTTCAATTAAGAATCAAATTCTCCCTCCAAAGATACTACTTCCAATCCGAACCATTGTGCTGCCACAAGAAATTGCCAATTGATAATCGCCTGACATTCCCATAGATAATATTTTCATTGTAGAGATGCACTGCAGTGCATCTCTACTTGATCCGTCTTTAAAGTTTAATGAATCAAAAACAGATTTCAAATGTGTGAATTCCTTTTTGATTTGGTTTTGGTTATCTGTAAAAGTTGCCATTCCCATCAAACCGACAATTCGGATGTTTTTCATTTCTTTGAAAGAAGGTGAGGCTAAAAGTGCTGATAGTTCTTCTTCGTCAAGTCCAAATTTTGTTTCTTCTTCGGCGATGTGAATTTGGAGTAAACAATCAATGATTCGATTGTTTTTTAGGGCTTGTTTGTTGATTTCTTCCAATAATTTCAAACTGTCCACTCCGTGAATCAAACTCACGAAAGGAGCCATGTATTTGACTTTGTTGGTCTGTACATGTCCAATCATGTGCCATTCTATATCTTTCGGCATTTGTTCCCATTTATCGACCATTTCCTGAATTTTGTTTTCACCAAAAACGCGTTGGCCGGCATCATAAGCCTGCATTAAATCGGAAACGGGTTTTGTTTTGGAAACCGCCACCAGAGTCACATATTCTGGAAGAGTCGATTTTATTTTGGAAAGGTTTATTTGGATGGACATGACATTGATAAATTATTAAACAAACTGTTTCGAAATCTTCTCCGCTTTTTTGCTTTCGCTGTAATCATAAAAACCTTCACCTGATTTCACTCCTAATTTTCCAGCTCGTACCATATTTACCAATAATGGGCAAGGAGCGTATTTTGGATTTTTGAAACCGTCATACATTACATTTAAAATGGCAAGACAAACGTCAAGACCAATAAAATCGGCCAGTTGTAAAGGTCCCATCGGATGTCCCATTCCTAGTTTCATTACCGTGTCAATTTCATAAACACCAGCTACTTTGTTGTATAAAGTTTCGATTGCTTCGTTAATCATTGGCATTAAAATTCTATTAGCAACAAATCCTGGATAATCATTTACTTCTACTGGAGTTTTACCGAGTTTTTCGGATAATTTCATAATGATGTTTGTCACTTCATTACTTGTATTGTAACCGCGAATGATTTCGACTAATTTCATAATTGGAACCGGATTCATAAAATGCATTCCGATTACGCGTTCCGGATGAGCGACCACAGCCCCGATTTGTGTGATAGAAATAGAAGAAGTATTTGTTGCCAAAATAGTGTTGTGTGAACAAGCTTCGTTCAATTGCTTGAAAATATTGAGTTTTAATTCCACATTTTCTGTAGCAGCTTCAACAACTAAATCAGCTCCTACAACTCCGTCTTTTATGTCGGTATAGGTAATAATATTACTTATAGTTTTGGCTTTGTCTTCTTCGGTTATGGTTCCTTTTGCAACCATTCGGTCTAAATTTGCAAAAATAGTGGACATTCCTTTATCCAATGATTTTTCGGAAATATCAATTAGTTTTACGGTAAAACCACTTTGGGCAAAAGTATGGGCAATTCCGTTACCCATTGTTCCTGCTCCGATTACGGCAATGATTTTCATTTTTTATATTTAAAAGTTAAAAAAGTTTAAAATTTAAAGACCAATAAGTGACTTTAAACCTTAAACTTTTATCTGTGGTTTGGTTTTATTTCTTAAAACAATCGATAATTTGGTAAGCAACTCTCAACGCGTCTGTAGCTTGTTCCAAAGTAACAATTGGGGTGGTGTCATTATTGATTGCATCTGCAAATGTTTCCAATTCGTCAAGAATAGCATTGTTTTGTTCAACGTCGGGATTTTCAAAATAAATTTGTTTTTTTATCCCTTCGGCATTTTGTAAAATCATATCAAAATCACCGGGAGTTTCAGGAGCGTCTTTCATTTTTACCACTTCACATTTTTTCTCTAAGAAATCTACAGAAATATAAGCGTCTTTTTGAAAAAAGCGTGATTTACGCATATTTTTCATTGAAATTCGACTTGCAGTTAAATTAGCTACACAACCATTTTCAAATTCAATTCTGGCATTGGCAATGTCTGGGGTGTCGCTTATTACAGAAACTCCGCTGGCATCGATTTTTTTAACTTTTGATTTTACAACACTCATAATGGTATCAATATCGTGAATCATTAAATCCAAGACAACAGGAACATCGGTTCCGCGAGGATTGAATTCGGCCAAACGATGCGTTTCTATGAACATTGGATTTTCAATCATGCTTTTGGTAGCTATGAAAGCGGGATTGAATCTTTCGACATGCCCAACTTGTCCTTTTACATTATATTCTTTGGCAAGTGCAATGATTTCTTCGGCTTCTTCAACTGTATTAGAAATGGGTTTTTCTATAAAAACGTGTTTGCCTGATTTGATGGCTACTTTAGCACATTTGTAGTGGGAAAGAGTAGGGGTAACAATATCAATTACGTCAACCGCATGAATTAATGTTGCAATGGTATTGAAACTTTTATATCCAAATTCTTTGCTTATTCTTTCCGCGTTTTCTTGATTTTCATCATAAAAACCAACTAATTCATATTTTTTAGATTGTTGTAATAAACGCAAATGTATTTTTCCTAGGTGCCCAGCACCCAATACTCCAATTTTCAGCATAATAATGATGTTTCCACAAAAATAGTAATTAAAAGAGAAATTCCAATTTATAAAAATACTAAATTCTTGTGATCTTCATTATTATTTAGGCTAAGAATTAGGATTTAATTTGAATTGAAAATTGATTTAGTTTTCTATTTTTGTTCTTTAATAAAACCTTAAATTTTGAAAGATACAGCCAAGCATCAAGGACTTCGAAATCAATTAGTATCCGTTTTAGAGAAGAAAGGGATCACTGATAAGAATGTCTTAGAAGCTATTAAAAAAATCCCACGTCATTTATTTTTAAATTCAAGTTTTGAAGATTACGCTTATCAAGATAAAGCTTTTCCGATAGCTGCCGGTCAGACTATTTCCCAGCCTTATACAGTTGCTTTTCAAACACAGTTGTTGGAAATAAAAAAAGGGCATAAAGTTTTGGAAATCGGGACGGGCTCTGGATACCAAACGGCTGTTTTGTGTCTGGTTGGTGCTCAGGTTTACAGTATTGAAAGACAAAATGAATTGTTTAAGCAAACATCTGTTTTGCTTCCAAAACTTGGTATTCGTCCCAAACATCTTTCTTTTGGTGATGGTTATAAAGGCTTGCCTAATCATGCGCCATTTGACAGTATCATTGTAACTGCAGGTGCTCCCATAATTCCTCAGGCTTTAATGGCACAACTTAAAATAGGAGGAAGACTTGTTATTCCTTTAGGGGAAGATGTCCAAATTATGACGTTGCTAATTCGGATAAATGAAACACAATTTGAAAAACACGAGTTTGGGGAATTTCGTTTTGTCCCTTTATTAGAGGATAAAAATTAAAAGCTTAATTAAAAGCTTAATTAAAATCGGATTGTTTTTTTTAGGGCTAATCATAATAAATAACCCTTATTTTCTGTAATAAAAATTCGAACTAAAATTAAAATCAAAAAAAATCGTACTAAAAAACAGGATACTGCAGGATAGTACATATAGATATTAAAACTAATTTGGGTTAACAATAAAACTGCTTAAAGACAAGAATAAGAGTTATTTGTGTTTTTGACTGTTTTAAATTTTAACTAACCTAAACCAAATTAGTTTATGAATTTAAAGACTTTACTTTTTAAGCAAGTTTCAAAGGCGGTATTGCTTTTCGGACTTATGTTGAGTTCAGGGAATCTTAGTTCCCAAACGTTAGCCTTTCCCGAAGCAAAGGGATTTGGAAGGTACACAACTGGAGCTCGAGGAGTAGCTAATCCTCAAATTTACTTAGTAACCAATTTAAACGACAGTGGACCCGGCTCGTTTCGTGATGCCGTAAGCCAATCTGGCCGATTTGTAATATTCAAAGTTGGTGGTATCGTTAATTTGCTATCTCAGGTTGTTGTTGCCACTAATACAACAATAGCCGGACAAACAGCACCAGGTGAAGGAATAGTGTTTTTGGGGCCAAGAGTAACATTTACGGGAGCCAGTAATACTATAGCGCGTTATCTTCGTATTCGTTATGGGGGAACAGCCCAAAATCAGGATGCGTCTGGGCTTGCAAATGGTGCAAATATGATTTTTGATCATATGACTTTTACCTGGGGTACCGATGAAGTTTTTTCGATAAATTGGGATAGTAAGGGGTTAAGTCCGGACAATATTACAATTCAAAATTGTATTATAGGTCAGGGAATGCATCGTCACAATCATTCGGCAGGAGGATTGATTCAGCCGTCAGGAGGAAAAATTAGTTTGATTGAAAATTTATATATCTGTAATAAAACCCGAAATAATAAAATAAAAGGGATTAATGAGTTTGTAAACAATGTAGTTTATAATTGGGGGAACTTCGGGAATATTTACGGTCACGCTGAATCTGGGGAAGCTTATATCATGGGTGGGGATTCGGCTGGAAGTTCAGATGTTAACATCATTAATAATTATTTTATTGGCGGTCCCAATACTAGCACTACAACTTCTACACCATTTAGCAGAGGTAATGCTAATTTCTTTTTATATGGTTCCGGAAACTATTTCGATAATAACAGGAACGGAATATTAGATGGAAATTTAGTTCCTCAGGATTTAAATGGTTACCCTACCGGAGAAGCTGGTAGTATTTTATCTGCACCGTATGATTATCCTATGAAAAACACAAATCTGACAGCTCAAGAGGCTTATGATAAAATTGTGGCAAGCGCAGGTGCATCATATCCAAGGCGCGATCAGGTAGATAATTTGATGATTTCTGATTTGATGTCAAAAGGAACCAAAGCTACTTATGTTTATGTTCAAACCGATTTGACTAATCAGTTTGGATTTGTGAATGGTGGTGCTGGGCATGTTTACGGCGCACCAGCTCCGTTAGATTCTGATAATGACGGTATGCCGGATGCTTGGGAAGACAGTAATGGATTGAATAAAAATAATCCTAGTGATGCTGTTGCTCATAGCACAGTTTCTCCAGAATACTTAAACATTGAAGTCTATGTAAATGGATTAATGAATACAGTACCTCCTGAATTTATAGTTCCTCCTACAACAATTACTTTCACTGCTACTTCAGTTGAGATACCAACCCCTTCAAGCAAAGTTGTTGTAAACTGGAAAGACAATTCGCTAAACGAAACTAATTTCGTAATTGAGCGTTCGACTGATGGAACTTCTTTTGCACAAATCGCGCAAGTTGCAGCTAATACAACTACTTTTACCGATATAAATTTAGTGCCAAATACGTTATATTACTATCGTGTAAAAGCAATCGCAGCTACGGAATCTTCCGCTTATAGTGAAGTGAATTCACTTACAACGCCTGCTATACCTACAGCTCCTGCAAAAGCAGCAAATCCTAATCCGACAACAGGTTTTGATTATGCCGAACCAGCAAACGGAAGTTTAAGCTTGAAATGGACCGGAAGTACTAACACTATAACTTACGCAATTTATTTAGGTACAGATCCATCAAATCTAGCCAAATTAGCTGATGTGAATTATGTGGTAAGCCCTTCGTATTTAGCTACAAATTTGTTACCAAACACTAAATATTATTGGAGGGTAGATGCCTCAAATGCGAAAGGAACTGCAACCGGAACGGTTTGGAATTTTAGAACTATTTCAGATATACCGGCTGATATGGTAGGACATTGGCCTTTTAAAGAGGCAGCTTTAGAAGGTACTCAAATTACCGATTTATCAAACTATGGCAATAACGGGAATTTAGATTCTGACTTTGATAATGCTAATGTTAGAATTGTCGGGAAAGCAAATAATGCTCTTGATTTTGCATCTTCAAGAAATACCAGCTACATGGCAAGTATTCCTAATCAAGATCAAATTTATTTGAACAAAGGTTCATTTTCTATTTCATTTTGGATGAATGCTGCTCCAAATTTGTTGCCAACAGGAACAACAAGTTCTGTTTATGTTTTATGCAAAGGATCATTTACAAAGAACACTACAACAGGGGCAACAGGAAAACGTTATAATCTAGAATTCAAAAGTGGGGAACTTCGTTTTGCTCTAGATGATGATGTTATAAAGAAAGAGATAAAGGCTACCGGATCTAAATTTTTTACTGGTAATTGGGAACATGTTGTTTTGATGAGAGATGTTTCAGCTCATAAATTGCGTGTTTATTTAAACGGAGTGCTTCAGAGTGAACTTGACGAAACCGGTGTGACTGGAATTGGAGAACCAACAGATTTGATTATTGGGAACATTGGTGAACTAGAATTAGCAGTTGGAACTGCTCCAGCTCCATATAAAGGAAAATTAGATGAATTAAAGATTTTCAACTATGCTTTATCAGCTTCAGAAATTGCATCTATTTATAATACGACGGTTATAAATGCACCATCTAATTTAACTTTTCAAACTAGTACCATTGCGACGCCACTTGCTTCGAGTACTACAGTTCTAAATTGGAATGATAATTCAAATAACGAAGCAAATATTGTTTTAGAACGCTCATTGGACGGAATTGCTTTTAATCGAATTGCAGAGTTTGGAGCAAATACAACTACTTATACCGATACTGATATTGTTCATAGTACCAAATATTACTATCGATTAAAAGCGACTAACAAAACAGATTCTTCTAATTATAGTGAAGTGCTCGAAGTGATAACTGCACCAGCGCCAGCACCGGTAAAAGCAAGTAATCCAATTCCTCAAAACGGTTCTTATTTCTTGGAGTTACCGACAAGTAATTTTAATTTAGCTTGGGATAGCACAATAGATGCTACAAATTATTCAGTGTATTTTGGAACTGATCCTAATAATTTAAGTAAATTAGGTGATGTGCCTTATTCGGAAAGCCCATCGTTTCAAATTCCTTTTGATTTGACTTCAAGAGTATATTATTACTGGAGGGTAGATGCCAACAATGATTATGGGACAACAACTGGTGATGTTTGGAGTTTTAGAATAACTACAAACGAGATTGTAGTACACCCGAATCCTGTGAAAAATCAAGCTAATATCGAAGTTCCTAATTACAATTCCCAAAATGTGACCGTTACTTTACTTAATCAATTTGGAGCTGTACTTTTAAAAGAAGTATTGGATACAAATGGAAACAGTCAAGGGAATTTTAAGCTTCGTTTAAACAAAAGTTATACTCCCGGTGTTTATATTTTAAATGTTACAGGAGATGATTTGAACAATAATGTGAAAATTTTGATAAAACAATAATTTATTAGGTAATAAGTGCAAGGGGGCTGTCCAAAAAGACAGCCTCTTTTGTTTTGTCTAGAACTTGATTAAACCATTCTATACAAGAAAATAGTTTAAAGGCATTTTGTATATAATCAAATCATTGTTCATTATATTGAGGGAAGTATCACATGATTATAAAGTAGAAATATTTCAATCAAGTTGTATTTTTTTTGATTTAAGAATGTGTTTAAGTTGAAACGGCTTTACCCGGTAAAAAGAAAAACCGTCTGAAAAATTATTTTTCAGACGGTTTTAAACTTAAAAAAATATTTTGATTAGCTTTTTGCTTTAGCTTTTGGATCCATATAACCATCGGCTTTCATTTGTTGAACACAAGCTTCCATGATTTCGTCAACTGTTGTGTCTACGTGAGAAACATCCAATGATTTTGTAGTTGCACTCCAAACCAATTTGTTGTTTTTCAAGTCAAAAATATTGGTTTCTATGTAGTAATAAACGTTTTCTTGGTAGTATCCGGGCGTGTAGTAAGCAGGAGCGTAAGCGCCATACCATCCGCCAAATCCAGCTCCGTAACCAACACCCCATCCGCCAACGTAACCGTATCCCATTCCAGGATATCCCATACCGCCGTAGTAGTTTGCTGTCCCAGGAACATATTGGGTTTCTTTGTCTGCTCTAATGAAACGCAAAGTGATTACACCATCAAAACCTTCAGTTTGAACAATTTTTAGTTTTTCTTCCTGAGTAAGGTTGAGGTTTTGGTGGTTTAAATAATTATATGATGGATTTAAGACTTTTGGGTTTATCGAAGCGATTCTATTTTCTGTAGCTCTTCTGGAGCTTTCATCTTTTACTAATGCTACAACCAATACTTTCTTGAATTGTTCTTTGGCAAGTGTAGAATTTGGATCTCTCCAACTTGATACAATGGATGTATTACTTCCGCAACTTGCAAAGCATACACAGATTAATACGACAAATAATTTTCTCATGATGTTGTTTGTTTTTTAGTTATAATGTAAGTAAAAGTAATTATAATTTGAAAACAAAAATCATGAAAAGCAATAAAAATTTTACTTTTATTTTCTTAATATGACTTTTTTATCCTGTCTAAATCTCGTTTAGTGTCCTGTTCCTTAAGTGATTCCCTTTTGTCGTATGTTTTTTTACCTCTGGAAAGCCCAATTTGTAGTTTTGCCAAACCTTTTTCGTTGGTAAACAATTTTAACGGAACTATTGTAAGACCTTTGGCTTGGACGCTTCGGGCAAGACTTTTTAGTTCTCTTCTGTTTAATAGTAGTTTTCGCTCGCTACGGGCTTTATGGTTGAATTGGTTTCCAAAACTATATTCCTCAATATAGGTATTGATGGCAAAAAGTTCGTTGTTACTGAATTCACAAAAACTTTCGGTAATATTTGCTTTCCCTAATCGGATAGATTTGATTTCAGTACCCGCCAAAACGATTCCTGCCGTATAGGTTTCAAGGATTTCGTAATCGAATCGGGCTCTTTTATTGAGTATGTTAACAGTTTTTTGCATAGTTGCGCAAATTTAGGAACTAATTAATGAATGGACAATTGTTTTTAGGAAAATGCCATAAATTTGCATCATGGAAAAACAACAGTCAAAAGACCCGCTTCATGGAGTTACTCTCCAAAAAATAGTCGAAACACTAGTGGATTATTATGGTTTTGACACTTTGGGCGAACTGATTCGAATAAAATCCTTCAATCTAAATCCAAGTGTAAAATCAAGTCTTACCTTTTTACGAAAAACCGATTGGGCCAGAAAACAAGTTGAGGAATTGTATATAAAAACGCTTCCGAAATTACAATCCAAATAATTAGGAGCTTTTTCCGGCTGTCCGCTATATTCCCGATTAACAAAAACTACGGCTAAATTGCCTTGTTTTTCTAAATTGGGAGATGCCGCTTCCATCCGGGCTAGGGGATTTCACTTCACAAGATATTTTAGTGTCGTTATTTATTCAAAAGGGAATAAACCAACGAATCAAGAAAACGGCCTTCGTAGTATTCATTTTCAATAAAATGACCTTCTTTTACAAAACCATTTTTTAATAAAACTTTCTCCGAGCCTTTGTTTTCCGGATCCAAAATGGCTTCAATTGAGTGTAGTTTCATTTCTTTAAAACCATACTCAATTACTTTTTGCAAAGCTTCAGAAACAATTCCTTTTCCATTGTATTCCGGAAAAATCATATAGCCTACTTCGGCTCTAAAATGTTCTGGTTTTAATCGGTAATGACCAATGATTCCGATGAGTTTTTCGGGTTCGTCAAGAAAACAAATTCCCCAATTGATACCAATTCCATTTTCAATTTTATCATCAAACATTGCGATAAGTTCCAAGGCTTCTTCTTTGGTCTTAAGATAAGGTCTGGGAATATATTTCATCACTTCGTCATTCGAACGCAAAGATAAAATAGCGTCAGCATCATTTATATTGACATGTCTTAATAATAAACGCTCTGTTTTTAATATTGGGAATGGTAAAAAGTTAATTTCTAGCATAACGTTAATTTGTTGTTGATTAGAGAATTTCAATGCTGAAAGCGGAATGAAAAATTGCTTTCGCTTCCAATAGTTGAATGCCTTCTTTTTCAAAAATATTTCCAGATTTCTCCACAGTGTCTGAATAGCCAAACCAAGGCTCAATACAAATAAAAGGAGCATTTGGAGTCCAGATTCCTAAATCAGGAAAATCGGTGTATCTTACTTTTAAAAATGGTTTGGATTTGTCCAAAATGGTAATTGATTTTGAAGCTATGTTTTTGAAAACCAAAGCATCATTTTCAAATAATTTATAGTTCAAGTGCAATTCATTTTTATCTAAGACCAATTCATTTGTAGCATTCGAAATCAGACCTTCTTCCAGTAAATAATAGTTTAAAGCTTCTTCCTTTTCGAAAACCAAACTGTAATTTTCAAATTCCCCCGGTAAGCCAAATGCCGGATGGGCACCAATTGAAAAAGGCATTGTGGACTCTCCATTATTGAAAACTTTATATTCAATTTTCAAGGATTTGTTATCCAAAGTATAAATCAAATGCAAATCAAAGTCAAAAGGATATTTTTCTTTAGTGGCTTGGGAAGCAATTAATGAAAAAGTTGCACTATTTTCTTGTTTGTCAATTAATTCAAAATCCATTTCACGGGCAAAACCGTGTCTTGACAATTGATATTGAGCATTGTCGTATTGATAGCTATTATTTTTTAGTGTGCCAACAATAGGGAATAAAACGGGAGAATGCTTTCCCCAAAAATCGGGATTTCCATTCCAGATGTATTCTCTATTTGAATTGTCTTTTAGTGAGCATAATTCGGCTCCTGTGTGTTTAATTTGTGCGATTAAAAATTGGTTGGTTATCGTTGTAATCACGGAAACAATATTTTGTTAGTTAATGTGTTGTAAAGATATTTTATAAATCTTGTTTTAGGAAAGAAAACGGAAATTATATTTGGTTAAAAATTAATCAAATTCTTAATTTTAAGCATAAATTCAATTTTTTTTCCATTAATTTGCTTTAGAAACATAAAATTTATGAATTAAGCATAACAGGTCGGGATTCGATTGTCAAGCTCTAATGCGTTAATTTTATAAATTCCCCTAATGAAATCAATAAATACCCATATATGAGAAATAATTGTTTTAGAGTACTGTTTCAATTGGCTTTATTAATCGTATTTAATACCTCATGGAGTCAGGATGCAGCTCCAACAGGAACCACTCAACCGGTTTCAAAGTACGATTATCATGATGCCTTTGGTCCATTTTTTTATACCAATAACGGTTCGTCAACGCGATCTGCAAATGGAGCACCAGGACATGAATATTGGCAAAATAGGGCAGACTACAAACTAACTGCCAAATTAAATGAAAAAACGAATGAAATTGTAGGTTCCGAAATACTTACTTATACAAATAATAGTACTGATGTAATGTCTTTTGTGTGGATGCATTTGGATCAAAATTTATTCAAATCGGATTCAAGAGGAAATGCTCTTATTCCTTTGACGGGAAGCCGTAACGGAGCAAGAGGCGAAATTTTTGATGGAGGACACAAAATTAAATCTGTTAAAATTGTTACTACTTCGAAAGGTGGAAAATCAACCGAAAAAGAAGCAAAATACACTATTACTGACACGAGAATGCAAATTTTTCTTCCGGATAATTTGAAAGCCAAAGGTGGTGTAGTGAAAATTAAAATTGATTTCTCATTCATTTCTCCAAAAGAAGGTTCGGATAGAATGGGAGTTTTGGATACCAAAAACGGTAAAATTTTTACGATTGCACAATGGTATCCACGTATGTGTGTGTATGATGACATAAGAGGTTGGAACACGAATCCATATTTGGGAGCTTCTGAGTTTTATTTGGAGTATGGAGACTTTGATGCCAATATTACAGTACCTGCGAATCATGTTGTAGTTTGCTCGGGTGAGTTGCTAAATGCTTCTGCTGTTTATACTGCCGAAGAGCAAAAAAGAATTGCTCAAGCAAAACAAAGCGAGAAAACGGTTATGATTCGTACTGCTGAAGAAGTGGCAGCCAATGCTTCAAAAGCAGGGACTACTTCTGAAAAAACGTGGCATTTTAAAATAAAAAATGCTCGTGATCTTTCCTGGGCATCTTCTCCGGCATTTATTTTGGATGGAGCCAGAATTAATTTACCAAGTGGGGCAAAAGCATTGGCATTGTCTGCTTATCCTGTAGAAAGTGCAGGGAATGAGGCTTGGGGACGTGCTACAGAATATACTAAAACTTCGATTGAGAATTATTCCAAAAGATGGTTTGAATATCCTTATCCAGTTGCGACAAACGTAGCTGGTAATGAAGGAGGAATGGAATATCCTGGAATTGTTTTTTGTGGTTGGGAGTCAAAAGGAGAGGATTTATGGGGAGTTACAGACCATGAATTTGGTCATGGCTGGTTCCCCATGATTGTGGGTTCTAATGAGCGTTTATATGGTTGGATGGACGAAGGATTCAATACTTTTATTAATTCAATCAGTTCTTCTGATTTTAATAATGGTGAATATAAAGCTAAGCCAACAGATCTTCATCAAAACGCGGATTATTTTACAAATCCAAAGAATGAACCAATAATGAGTTCTCCTGATAATATGAAAGAAAAAAATATTGGTCTTTTATGTTATTTCAAACCAAGTTCGGGATTGATTACTTTAAGGGAACAAATATTAGGACCGGAGCGTTTTGATTTAGCGTTCAGGACTTATACAGAGCGTTGGGCTTTTAAACACCCGGCTCCGGACGATTTTTTCAGAACTATGGAGAATGTGGCAGGTGAGGACTTAAGTTGGTTTTGGAGAGGTTGGTTTGTGAATAACTGGCGATTGGATCAAGGTGTGAATTCGGTTAAATATGTGAAAAATGACCCAAGTAAAGGAGCAATAATCACTATTGAAAATTTTGAAAAAATGGCAATGCCAGTGGTTTTAGATGTAAAAACCAAAAGCGGAAAAGTAACCCGTGTTAAACTTCCAGTTGAGATCTGGCAGCGCAATGTTGATTGGTCATTTAAAGTAGAAACTACCGAGGAAATTGAAAGTGTAGTTATTGATGCCGATCATGCATTCCCGGATGTGAATGAAAGCAATAATACTTGGAAATCGGGTACTGGAGTAGTTGAAAAGGATGTTATTTTGGATGGGTACCTAGGTAAATTCTCTACTAAAGCTGCTCCTTTGAAAATTGAGATCACCGAAAAAAACAGTGTTCTTTATGCTGAAATTACCAATTATCCAAAATTTTCACTTGCACCAATTGGTAAAGATAAATTTGAATCCAAAGAAGCAGGTGTAACCTTAGAGTTTAATGAGGCGAAAAATGCATTTGATATGATTATCAGTTCCAACCAAAAATTACCTTTTACAAGGGATTAAGAATGGTTTAAAAGTTTTAGATAATCATACACCATAGCGTACGATTTCAACCATGTGGATATAGATTATAGATAAAAAAAAGACTTGCAGATTAATTTCTGCAAGTCTTTTTTCTTTTTTAAGGAAGTTTTTGAACTTTTATAAACCCTTAAACAATATATTTACTCCGGAATTTGTTGGCTTAAGCAATGCAACGTTCCAAATCCCCAAATGAAGTCAATAGCACTAATCCCGATAACTTCTCTGTCAGGGAAACATTCTGCTAAAATATTTAGAGCGATTCTGTCATTGGCATCATTAAAAGTTGGAACCAAAACACAATTGTTTAAAATCAGAAAATTGGCATAACTAGCCGGTAAACGCAATCCGTCAAAGTCAATTCGTTTTGGCATTGGTAACGACACTATAACAGGGGATTTTCCATCTTCGAGTTTAGCATTTTGCAGTCTTTTCAAATTGTCCTGTAACGGCTTGTAGTTGCTGTCGTTTGGATCCAATTCAACTATGGTTACGATGGTATCTTCATTAATAAATCGGCATAAATCATCGATATGTCCGTGAGTGTCATCCCCCTCAATTCCGTCACCTAACCAAATTACATTGGTAACTCCAAGGTATTCTTTGAAAATGGCTTCGTAATCTTCTTTTGTAAAACCTGGATTTCTAACTTGGATATCAGGGTGCATCAAACATTCTTCAGAAGTCAATAACGTTCCTCTACCGTTTACATCAATAGCACCGCCTTCGACAATTACAGGTTTTCCTTTGTACATTACTTGAGTAACAGGAATATTTAGGAAATCACCAACTTTGGCAGGAACATGTTTGTCCAAATTGATGTTTTTATATTTTGCCCAACCGTTAAAATTGAAGTTTAAAGCTTCTCTTTCTTCTCCGTTTTTTACAATAATTGGGCCTGAATCACGCATCCAACTGCGATTGGTTTTATGTATAATGAATGAAACGCTGCTCATTTTTACATAAGCCATTTCAAGCATTCCGGTCACTCTGTTCTTTTGAATTTCATCGGCAACAACCAAGAATACCTGTTCGTAAGTAGCAACTTTTTTGATGAATTCAACAAAAGCCCACTGAACGGCTTCATATTTCCCCGGCCAATCTTTTCCGTTATGTGGAAAACACAATAAAATTCCTTGTTGTTTTTCCCATTCTGCAGGAAATCGTCTTGTAAGTGTTGTCATATTTAATACTAATTGTAATGCGTGCAAAGATAAACAATCAGTAGAATTAATAAATAGTAATGAGGATTACATTTTTGGCCAAATGCGATTCAAATCTTCCGAATAGTTATGTTAAAGTTTTCGTAATATTTCCTTAATAGAGGTTATAAGGGCGAAAAGTACTTTTGAAAAAAATTAAAAAACATAAAAATGGTAAAGAAAAGTGTAGCTGTATTGGCAGTTTTATTTTTAATAGTGGGTTGTGATAACAACAACAATGATTCAAGTAAACCTACTGAAGAAACAGTAAATGAAAATCCGTCAACTTTCAAAGAAATTGGTTCTATAACCATTGGAGGTACAGCCGCCGCTGAAATTAGTGCTTATGACGAAACTACTAAAAAACTTTTTACCGTTAACAACAGTGGTGTGAACAGAATTGATGTAATTGATCTTTCTGATCCTTCAAAGCCTACCATAGTTGGTAAAATTGATTTGACGGTTTATAATGGTGCAGCCAATAGCGTGTCAACTTACAATGGAAAAGTTGCTGTAGCTATGGAATCTACCATAAACAAGCAAGATCCGGGTAAAGTTGCTGTTTTTGAAGCTTCAAATTATGCCCTTGTAAAAGAAGTAGCCGTTGGAGCATTGCCTGATATGATTACTTATTCTCCTGATGGAAAATTTATTTTGACTGCCAACGAAGGAGAACCAAACGATACTTATTCGCAAGACCCGGACGGTTCGGTTTCTATTATTGATATAGCGTCCAATTATGGTGTAACAACTTTGAATTTTGCAAGTTTTACGAGTCAATTAGCTGATTTAAAAGCAAAAGGTTTTAGAGTTGCAAGCCCGACAAACAATTTTGCTGCCGATATTGAACCAGAATACATTACTGTTTCTGCCGATTCAAAAACAGCTTGGGTTACTTTGCAAGAGAATAATGGTATTGCTAAAATTGATTTAGCATCAAAAAAAATCATACAACTTTTTCCTTTAGGGTATAAGGATTATAATTTAGCTGAAAATGCTTTGGATATTAATGATAAAGATGGTGGTGTCGTTTTTAGTACCTGGAAATTGAAAGGCTTGTTTAATCCAGATGCCATTAGCAATTTTGAAGTGAATAACGTTCAGTATATTGTTACTGCAAATGAAGGTGATGCCCGTGAATATTCTGCTTTTACAGATGTTCGAAGAATAAACCATTCTTCCGTTATTTTGGATCCGATTGCTTTTCCAAATGCAGCTTTGCTAAAAAATGATGCCAATATGGGAAGATTGAATATCAATGTGAAAATGGGTGATACTGATGGCGATGGTGATCTTGATGAATTGGTTGCTTTTGGAGGTCGTTCTTTTTCAATATGGAATGCTAGTACAGGACAAATAGTTTTTGACAGTAAAAATGAATTAGATAAAAAAGCATATGAAGCAGGTCTTTATGATGACGGAAGAAGTGATGATAAAGGTGTGGAGCCAGAAGCTGTTTATGTAACGAAAATGGGAGATAAGCAAATTCTTTTTGTGGGAATGGAACGCGCTGATGCGGTAATGGTTTTCGATGTAAGCAATCCAACGGCTCCAAAATACCTGCAAACTCTAAAAACAGGTGATGCTCCTGAAGGACTATTGTTTATCCCGGCTTCTAAAAGTCCAACGAAAAGAACTTTGGTTTTGGCAAGTTGCGAAGGAGACGGTTCGATTAAGATTTTCCAGCCAGAATTAAACTAAGATTCTAAGCTATTAAGTCGCTAAGACTTTAAAATAAAGAAGCCCCTAAGATTTTTGAATCTTAGGGACTTAGTATTTTATATTTAAGAAAAGTTATGTTTCTTTTCTTAGAATCTTAGGAACTTAGAGTTTTAGTGACTTAGTTAGTCAATCGCTCTTTTGGTTATATCACCAAAGGCATCTATTCTTCTATCTCTAAAGAAAGGCCAGTTTTGGCGTACATTTTCCTGTAAATCCAAGTCAACTTCTGCAATTAGGATTTCTTCTTTATCGTGTGAGGCTTGCGCCAAAATTTCTCCTTGTGGTCCTGCAATAAACGATGAACCCCAAAATTGAATTCCAGCTGTTCCTTCTATATATTGTTCCAAACCAATTCTGTTAGCAGCAGCAACATATACACCATTGGCAACTGCATGGCCTTTCATTACGTTCATCCAGGCACCATGTTGATTTTCGCCGTATTGTTCTTTTTCAAGCGGGTGCCAACCGATTGCAGTTGGGTAAAATAATACGTCAGCGCCTTTTAAGGCTGTTAAACGTGCCGCTTCCGGATACCATTGATCCCAGCAAATTAAAGTCCCAATTTTTCCTTTTTGAGTAGGGAATGCATTGAAACCTAAATCACCAGGTGTGAAATAGAATTTTTCATAGAAATGTGGGTCGTCCGGGATATGCATTTTACGGTACAATCCAGCTTCTGAACCATCAGTGTCGATGATATAAGCACTGTTGTGGTAAATTCCTGCCATTCTTTTTTCGAAGAAAGGAACAATGATTACCACTCCCAATTCTTTTGCCAATTCACTAAAAGCAATAAACGAAGTGCTGTATAATGGTTCTGCCAGAGCAAAATTTTCAACATCTTCACTTTGACAAAAATAATGACTGCTGTATAACTCAGGCAACGAAATCACCTCAGCCCCTTGATTGGCTGCATCGCGCACCCAACTCAAACATTTCTTAAGGTTATTTTCAGCAATATCGTTTAGATTCAACTGAATCACTGCTATTTTGTATTTCTTCTTTGACATGGTAAAAAAATTAGACTGCAAAAGTAGTTATTTTTTACAAAGAGTAAAAGCGTATTTAGTTTGTAAAAGAATAAATGAAAACGCCTCCAAAAAGCATTGTTTTTGAAGGCATTTTATTGTTTTTTAGTATTGTTTTGGATTAATTGACCACTTTAATACTAAATGTTCCAATTGTGGCTCCCCAAATTTTTAACCATAGTAAGATTAAACTTTCGGTTCCTCTGGCAGCAGTGATATCGCCTAAATCTATTATTGATTTTTCTTTCCATCCTATTTCGTACAACAAATTTTTGACTTCATTTTTAGCTTCTTCATCGTTGCCACAAATAAAATTCGTATGATCACCATCCTGAAGCATGGATGGAATCATCATCAAGGTACTCCACATCGTGTTGAATGTTTTTACCACTTTTATATTTGGAAAATTTCTTTGAATTTCTTCACCTAATGAATTGGTATTACAGAGCTCAGGAATTAGACTTAAAGGTGCTCCTTTACTGGTATCAATAGGGTTCGATACATCAATGATGATTTTGTTGTTAATTCCACTCCCTGCAGATTTTAAAGCTGCAATAGAGAACTCTCCTTTGACACAATTGAAGATAATTTCGCCAAATGTAGCAGCTTCTTCAAAAGTGCCTTTATAAGCATTTTTATCATGTTTGTTTACAAATTCGGTTGCTTTTTCATTCGTATTGCTTCTAGATCCTAGCATTACTTCATGACCTAATTCAATTAATTTTGAGCCAATTGTTGTGCCAACTGCGCCTGTGCCTAAAATTGCTATTTTCATTCGGGTTATATTATAGTTATTGAATTATAAAGTTAAAAAAATAAAGGAAATATGCAAGAGTTTGAAAGTTATATCTGTTCTCAAAACTTGATATACTGTGGTTGTTATTGTTTTCGATTTTCCCTTTTTTCCTGCTCCGATAAGATGTCGTCAAGATAAGGTGTGATTATCTTTTCGATTTCGGATGGAGAGATATTCAAAGCTTTAGGATTTTCTGTTAATTGCAACCAGGGTTTTGGCGCATCAAAATCATATTTTCCAAAAACAATCACAGGAGTTCCTTTGACCAAAATGTTTTGTTCGTCTTTCAAGATCCATTGATCAGCCCATTTGTAAAGGTATTTGGCGTCTTTTTCGAGTAGCCGCAAGCAAGAATGCGAGGCCGGATAACCGGGCAAGTCATATTGATGCCAGCCCACACCGGCTTTGTTCGCAATGTTAAAATTCCAACGCAAGTCCCACTCATCATTAAAAGTACTGGTTGTTCTTTCAGCTTTCCAGTTGGTGAAAAAAAGCCCGGTAGGCGTTTGTGCCAATTTTCGCCCCATATTGGTTGGTCCAGTGTGAATTAGCTCGCCATTTTCATAAGCTGCAAATGTTTGTGTGGGATAGGAAAAAAAGACAATCTTTTTGACAGGAATCAGATAAGGAACTTCTAAAGGAAACGGAAGATAAAACTCAATATCGCCACTCAAATCCCCGGGGATAAGGATGGAATCCTTTTTTGTCAAATGCGATTTATCCATGCGGTTAACGGCAAGAACAATTTGGAGTTGTTTGTTAATCGGATTTTCAGAAAGCCATTGTTTTGTGTCTTCGAAATGAAATGAAATGTTTTTAGGCGCTTTTCGGATAATTGTTTTTTTGACAGTAATAACTTCTTCTTTTTCCTTTTTGCACGAAACGAATAGCAGAGCTAGGGCGAGTATGAGAATTATCTTTTGCATAGTTTGTTACTTTGGAAAATAAAAATTCAACAAAAGGCTATCCTAATAATAACGGAAATAAACTGAGTTATTATTCTGTTGGTGCAAAAAAGCTTTTATTTTAGAACTATAGAAAAAGGAAAACCCGCTGAATGCCAAAGCATCCAACGGGTTCAAGTTGAATTAGTATTTGTTTTTAAAATTTAACAGCCGCTTTGGGAACATTTTCCCCCACAACCGTTTTTTGGTTGAAGTCTAATTTTGGATTAGAAACCAATTCGATGTTTTTGCAGGCTTCACCATTTATGCTTACCGCTTTTGGAGAAGTCGAATTGAATTCGGTGTTTTTGATAGACAAATTTTTACCATTATAGATTTCAAAAACGCTAGGGTTTTCTATATCTAATTTGGCATTGTTGATTTTGATTCTGTTAGCATCGATGATTGAGAAACCTTTTTCCGCTTTAACAATCAAATTTGAAATTTCAATATTTTCAAGGTTCATTTCAGGTAAACCTTGCAAGAATACAGCTTGAGAAGCACCGTTTATAGTAACGTTTTTAATCGTGATGTTTTTGAATTGAGGCGTTTTTTCATCTACCGGAACAGCAATATTATTGATTTTATTACCACCTTCTGCCAAAGTTTCGGCAATAGATTTTCCGCCATAATAAAGGTCGAATGAAATAGCTTGTGACGGAATATCAGTCATGAAAATATCTGAAATAAAAATGTTTTCAACGATTCCCCCACGTCCACGGTTACTTTTGAAACGCAATCCAACATCAGTTCCCATAAAAGTACAATTGGAAACGTGCATATTTTTTACACCTCCCGACATTTCGCTACCCACAGTTACACCTCCATGACCGTGATAAACAATGTTGTTTCTGATGACAAGGTTTTCACAAGGAATTCCGCGGTCACGACCATCTTTATCTTTTCCTGATTTAATACAGATAGCATCATCTCCTACGTCAAAACTCGAATTTTCAACAAGAACATTTTTACAGGATTCAACGTCAAGACCATCGCCATTTTGTGAATACCAAGGATTACGAACCGTCACATTACGAATGATCAAATCCGTAATCATTAAAGGATGAATATTCCATGCCGGAGAATTTTGAAACACAGGACCGTCAAATAAAACTTTTTTACTGTTTTGGATACTCACCATCACCGGACGAAGAAAATCACGAATTGCCTCAAAATCTTCTTTAGTTTTTAAATCCAAGCGTACATTTTGATCTGTATTTCCTGCTGTAGCTGCTTTAAAATACTGTTCAGAAGGATACCAACTTTCTTTTTTATCGTTGAGCACTCCTCCCGAAGCGACTACAGCTTTCCATTGGCTTTCGGTAAGTTTTCCTTTTTTCACCATTCGCCAAACTTGTCCGTTACCGTCCCAAACACCTTTTCCGGTGAAAGCTACGTTTTCCAAGTTTTTTCCATAAATAGGAGACATACAACGCCAAGTGTTTAAGCCTTCAAAACTGGTTTGTACCAATGGGTATAAATCCTTGTTGGTTGAAAATTTAATTAAAGCACCAGCTTCAGCATGTAATTCGATGTTGCTTTTTAAAATGATTGGTCCGGTAAGCCAAATTCCAGGAGGGATAATCACTTTTCCACCTCCTTTTTTGGATACAGCATCAATCGCATCGGCAAAAGCTTTAGTATTTAAAACGGTTCCACCATTGACAGCACCAAAATTTTTAATGTTTACCGTGTTTTTTGGTATTATTGGCTCTTGTACTTTTGCCATTTTGAATTCAACGTTCGGGTATGCCGGAACCGACTTTGAGTTTTGGGCTGCAACATTTTTGGAACAGATTGCCAGGAATGCAGTCAAAGCAATGCATAGTAAGCTAATTGGGTTCTTTTTCATTCTTAATTTTATTATAGATATGTGGATTTTTTTTAAACGCTAATTTTAAAAAATAGATTTATGTAATCGATTACACAAATATATTTAAAAATTCTACAGCTTTGTTTTAATTATTAAAAACATTTTTATTGTTTTATGATAGCAGTTGTTGGAGCCCATTTCTTTTGCCATTTCGGATATTTATCCAAAACTTTTTGAGGCGAGTAGGTGTACCAAGCGTAACCAATGCGTCTTTCGCGGCTCACTTCAGCTAATGAGTACAAATATTTGCTGTCTCGGTCGCAAAACAAAGGGCGTTCCGTTCCTAATTCATAATAGCGAGTCCAAATAGGAGGTGCAGCAGGGTCGTTTACCACTCTGTTGTCTTTGGTTACCGTTTTGTATTTTGATTCAAATTGAGGTGCGTCAAATGTTTCAACTCGGGTATTATGAATTTGCGAAGCTGCAAACCATTGAACGGCACTTTCTATCGACTTAATTATCTTTTCATTTGGGTTGTCCAAACTCATCAAAAACAAAACAATGTCGCTGCTTTCTCCATTGCAAATGCTTGGCGGTTCAAATTTTCTTGCCCATGCCGGAAGCAAAGTGATTTCATCGTGTTGCTGGCACCAGGCAGTCAATTTTCCATTGTCCACAATTTGCATTTTTAGGATACAATCCAATCCTTTTTCGTAAGCCTTAGTGACTTTGCTTTTTGTTTTAGTATCGATAAAAGCAAAATTAGGGTCATTATCAATAATTTTTTTCAGCAAATTCATAATTCCCATATAAGCTCCGTCATTGAAGGTTATATGACGGCTGTATCCTTTTTCCAAAGGAAAATATTGTGGCCAGCCACCATTGCCATATTGCGCATCAAAAATAAAATCAATTCCTTTCAGGCATCCTTTTTTATAAGCCTCATTCTTTGTTACCGTATATACCTGCGCCAAATAGTAGATATGTGTGTAAGTGGTCTCATTGTCAAAAGTAGTATGCAAAATCCCTTTGGTATCGATGACTTTTTGCACTTGTTCCGGCGTCAAAATGGCTCTCATGTCATAATTCTTTGGCCATCCGCCATTATTTCGTTGAAACAACAGGATGTTATCAGCAATTTTGGTGTAATCCGACTCGGCGTATTGCGGCTGATTTTCAACCGGATTCACAATATTGCCCTCGTCCTTAATGTGGTACCAGTGATTTACACCATCTTGAAACGGTTTGGTACTGATGCTATTAACATCGGTATTGTTTTGAGCCTGCAATTCAAAGCCTGTAAAACCAAGCAGTGCAGAGAGTATTGCCAATTTTTTTAAATCTATTTTCATACAAATCTATTTTTTTTGGTTGTGATTGATTTAGGGTTATTTTTATTTTTTGGAGCAGAACATTTGTTTTCAATCAATATTTCTCCCGCTATTCATTGCAATTCCCGATTTAGAAAAACTACGGCTAAAAAGCCTTGTTTTTCTAAATCGGGAGATTTCCATTTCTATCGGGGCTAGGGGACAACATTTTACTTTCATTAGAAGATCTCCAAAGGAGAAAGTAGAAATAATAGCTTTCAACTTGAAGAGAATCATATTCATTATTTATTTTTTCTCATTGAATTTGCCATTGCCATTTTCATTGAAATTTTCATTGAAATTGTTTTTCTCATTGCCATTCTATTTTTAAATCTTTTATCGATGTCGCTCCGCTGCCAATCGTTCCTGTATGCTGAAAACTAATTCCGCCAAATTGGTTTGGTGAAATAGTAGCCTCCAAATCCACTTTTTTGACTACATCTGAGGGGTAATTCCCCGCAAAATAGTCTAACGGATTTTCGGCATGAACGATAAGTTTGTTGTTTTTTATTTCAATATTGATGATGCAATTCGGTCGGAAACAGGAAGTTGTCACCGGATTACTGATAACCGTTGGATTCCCGTTTTCGTATTTCATCAGGACAAAATCAACGGCATCGCTGTATTTTGTTGTGCGAATGATGCGAAGGGCATAACCACTCATTTCTTTGTTGTTCATTTTGATGCCGATGTCCATGTATTGTGACCTCGCACTACTGAAGCCTTGTCCGGCTGTTTTGGCTGGAATAGCAGTAAAACTCATTTTTATGTTTCCAAAAGAATCACCAACTGGAGTGTAGCGCATCCGTGCGCCTTTCGTAGCTTGGATAAAACCAATATCATTGGCCGCACCATTTTCTCCCGAACCATAATACCAAGGATCTTTACTGTTATCTCCCGTCCAATTGTGTTCACTAGTATCGGCGGGAGCAAAACTGTCCAGTGTCCAAAAACCTGGTAAAATCTCCGGTTGGTATTTGGCCGACATGTTTTCGAGATTTGGAACTAAAACTTTTGAAGACTGCTTGATATCTGTTTTTGAAATAGCAGAATTAAAAATAATCGTTTTTGGGGCTCCTGCTTCGCAACGCAAGTGTTTTGGCGAAATGCTTGCCATGATAAAATAACCAATATCAGCTGTCGAAAGCTCGTAAGTTTTCAATGGTTTATTCAATCTGGAAACACTTATCTCGATAGGATGTGAACCTTGATTATCACGACATCGATACCATTGAATTTGAGATTGGTCTTCATACAGCATGTCCAATGCGTAATTCAATTGTAATTTACCATCACTTGTTTTATTGATTTTAGGCAGCTCCTTGAAATTTGGAGGAGCAATAAAAGAAGGTGCTATACTTAGAACTCTTGCTCCTTCTAATCCTGACGCTGTAGAAGCTACGATAATAACTTCTTTTGTTTCATTCTCTTCATTGGTTGGAATAAGGGTGCATTTGCCCTCGCTGTTCACTTTTAGTTTTACCAATGATTGGTATTCCGGAGCTATTTTCCAATTTATTTTTTCGCCTTTTAACTCATAGTTTCCAAAACGATAAATAATAGCTTCCAGCTGGAGGCTGTCTTTTCCTGTTTCCAGTTTTTTTTGCGAAGGCAGAATCGTCAAAAGTGTTGGGATAGAGGAGTAGTTCCTTCCTGTATCCTTCTCGGCATTTTCAACCTTACTTTTGATTCTCATTGGATCCCAATTGTCGTTTCCTCTTAACAAATTGTAAGTGTTGTAAACAACCTCGTTGTTGTATTCGAAACGATAAGCGTTCAGAATTTCTTTTTCGCTCATATCAACAGTAATATTTGGGATGTCGCTGCTTAAAATTATTGGTTTGTTGTTCAGGCTTGTATTGAATTGATAGCAACGGGCTTCAGTATTTGGAATGTCACGCCATCCCAAATAGTTTACATTTTTTCCGGTAAATTGGGTGTCAATCGTAGTGACAGAACCGCTTTCTTTTACAAAATATTGTTGGTCCCGGGTAAAGGATTTAATATCGCAATTAAGGAAAACCGCACCTGTGCCTGATGTTTTGTAAAAAGGTTTTGAAGAGTAAAATTCAAAGTCACAATTGAGATATACTGCAGTTCCGTTTAGAGCATCATCGGTGGATTCAAAATGGCAATGGTCAAACAATGTTCTTTTGCTACCCCAAAATGGTGCTAAATTCAAACGGCTTACAAAACGGACATTTCGAGCAAAAACTTTATCTCCATTTGAAAAAGCAAGTTGGCCTTGAACAATTGCAGAGCTGCGTTTTGCACGGTTTAGTTTCGGATTCAACGGGTACACCAAGTCAATGTTGCAGTAATTTCCAAAGGTGAGGTTTTCAGCACTGGTGCCATCTCCTTTGATGTCCAACATTGTAAAATTTCCTTTTGCGCCGATAGTCTGCCCTCGGTTTGACGCTAAAACCACATTTTGAGGATCATCTGTCAATCCTTGAAATTTCAGCCACTCGCACTGTATTTCCAGTCCAATGGGAGGTTTTCCTTCGCTTTTAGGTAAACGAATTTCGGGGTCGTCCGGATTGTCAATCCAATAAACCCAGGGAGCAATATATAAAACCATTGGGTTTGTTTCGGTTCCGTTGCTCAAATGTTTCGACGCTTCGTTTACCGAATTATAAACATATTTATATTTTGAAACTTCTGCGTCTGTCAGCTGACCGTCAATAAAAAAAGCATTGGGACCCAGTACGATTTTTTTTCCTTTGTAAATAATATGATTTCCTTTGAAAATGATGTCTTTGCTCAGCTTTTCCTGAGAAAATAGATTAGACACATAGCAGAAAACAAATACAATGGAAAGAAGTAAGATTTGAGCCGACTGTTTCATGATTTTTGTTTTTAATTAACGCGTTTCATCCTTTAAAAAAGGCATGAAATCATCGGGCTTAATTTCTTTTGGAGTAATTCTTATTTTGTAAATGTCTCCTTTGAACCATGAAACTTTATTTAGGCGGACACCGATGGCGGTTTTTCCTGTTGTAATTGGCAGAAAAGTAAAGGCTTCCTGCAATTCCAGTTTTCCGTTAACATAAGAAGTCAGTTTGTTTGGTGTAACGACAAAAGCCACATGATACCATTTTCCTAGAGGATGAATCAGTTTTTCGCTGGCGAGTGGTTTTTTATTAGTTCCGGAAACAGCAAAAGCATCAAAATACCAGTTGGAATCAACGGCTCGGATTTCCAGTAATATTCGGCTTTCCCTGCTTTCCCCGATATGGAGGACACGTTGTTCGAATACTCCGTTTAGATCCGGTTTGAATATCATTTCTAAGGTAAATTCCTGAAGTGAATTCAGAGGTAGCTCGTTTAAGAAAAGCGCGTCATCCTTTCCGTTGAAAGCCACAGCTTCACCATAAGGAGAGTTTGTTATTTGGGGATTTCCGCTAATTTCGGTGGTGTTTGATTTTTCGCGAAGCAAATTGGCTACCAGCCACTCGGTATTGGTTTTCGTCTTGTTTTCGGAGTTTTGACCTTTTGTGGCCAATGAAAAACAAACGAAAAGTATTGTAATTAACCGCGTTGCTGAAGTCATTTGTTTATCGTTTTTGGATTTGTTTGAATTGCGTATAACGTTTATTTAAAAGTTATTTTTTGAATTAGATGAAAAAAAAGTGAAAAATTTTAATCAATAATTCAAATGTAATCGATTACACAAATATATAAAAAATAGTTTCAAATTGTAAAATGTTGGAAAGTTTGTTATTTATTCGATGTTAATTTTTTGGTGTCTGTAAAAATGCAGAATGTTCTTTTTTAGCCCTGATAGTAGTGGAAATCCTTGTGAACCGGGGGTCGGTTCACAAGATTGCAAAGAATAGCAGGAGGAATCTTGATTAAAGAGCAAATGTTTTGCTCCAAAATAAATGCAAAGTATTTCGGTTTAAAATTTATTAATTCAATTAACATCTCAAAATAAATAGCTAAGCGTTAATGATTAATTTTGTGCAAACGTATTTTGATTATGAAGTCCTCAATCCCAATATCTTTATTAGAGTTAGCTATTATCACGCAGGAAAGCAATGCGGCGGAAACGATGCAAAAAACAAAAGAATTGGCTCAACTGGCCGATGATTTGGGGTATAAGCGAATTTGGCTGGCCGAACATCATAATATGGCTCATGTTGCGAGTACGGCAACGGTCGTATTGATTGGTTATATTGCAAGTCAGACGCAGAATATTAGGGTTGGTTCGGGAGGAATTATGCTGCCGAATCATTCTCCGTTGATTATTGCTGAGCAGTTTGGGACATTAGGGATTTTGTACCCGGAAAGAATTGACCTTGGTTTGGGACGGGCTCCCGGAACCGATACGCAGACTGCGCAGGCAATTAGAACTGATTTTTTTGAAGAATCACAACGATTTCCAAAGAATGTAAAGGCTTTACAAGATTATTTTTCGGAAGCAAATGCTGAATCAAAAGTGCGTGCTTTTCCGGCCGAAGGAGTCAATGTTCCCATTTGGATTTTAGGGTCGAGTATGGATAGTGCGTCATTGGCTGCTGCTTATGGATTGCCGTATGCTTTTGCGGGGCATTTTGCACCAAGACAAATGATTCAGGCATTTGAGTTTTATAGAGAGAATTTTAAACCATCAATTTATTTGAACAAGCCCAAAACGTTAGCGTGCGTGAATGTGATTGCCGCCGATACAGATAATGAAGCCGAAATTTTATCGACGAGTTTGTATCAAATGTTTCAGAATTTGGTTCAAAATACCAGAAAACCATTGCAGCCACCTGTAGATTCTTTGTCAGATTTGATGAATGATATGAGTGAAGAATCGCGTTTTCATGTAAATCAAATGACTGCGGGTTCCTTCATAGGCAGTAGGGAAACATTGATTAAGGAATTAAAAAAGTTCATCGAGTATTCCCGTGTGGATGAATTGATGATTTCCAGTCCAATTTTTAGTCATCAGGATAAACTAAAGAACTTACGAATAGTTAAAGAAGTTATTGATACCATAAACGAGCCGGAAACGGTATAATTTTTTACAAAACTCGTATCAATAGTTGTAGTTTTGTATTCCAAATTTTAGACAAAAAAATGAAGATATTATATACTTATATTAAAGAACACAAACCATTATTGTTTTTAGCCTTGTTTTTGGCAGCTATCAATCAGTGTTTTTCGTTGTGTGACTCCATCATTATTGGTAAATTATTAAATCAATGCGGTGTTGGTGTTGCCAGTTTCCATAACAATTTCGGGCTTTTTACCAAAGCTGTTTTGGGGTGGTTGGTGTTATCATTAGGAGCTTCCATGATGTCAAGGATTGCTAAAAACTTTCAGGATTATTTTACTAATATTATCATTCAGCGAACTGGTGCGAAAATGTACACGGACGGAATCAAAAAGGCTTTGGAATTGCCTTTTCAGGATTTTGAGGATCAACGAAGTGGGGAAACATTAGGGAAACTCCAAAAAGTAAAAATAGATTGTGAAAAGTTTATTACGTTGTCTATTTCGTTAGTTTTTCAAACGCTGATCGGGATTGTATTCGTGATGGGATACGCCATTAATATTCACTGGCTGTTGGGGCCAATTTTTTTGGCAACCGTACCCGTTATCGCTTTTATCAGTTCTTTTTTAGGTAAAAAGATCAAGAAAGTCTCAAGAGAAATTCTAGGAGAAACTACAGCTCTGGCAGGCGCTACAACCGAATCGCTACGTAATATCGAATTGGTAAAAAGTCTAGGACTGACAGATCAGGAAGTAAACCGTTTGAACAGTACAACAATAAAAATATTAGGATTGGAATTGAAGAAAGTCCGTTTTATTCGTTCGTTGAGTTTTGTTCAGGGAACAACTGTTCATTTTATGCGAACCAGTTTGGTTTTTGCGCTGTACATGTTTATTTTTCAGGGAATCATTAAACCGGGTGATTTGATCACGCTGATGTTTTTCTCTTTCTTTTTGTTTAATCCACTTCAGGAGCTTGGAAATGTTATTGCGACCTATAATGAAACGAAAGCTTCTATGGATAATTTTGGCGAATTGATGAATTCCAAAAGTGAAGAGAAACCAGTGCATCCAAAAACAATTGGTCTTATCGACAATTTGAAGTTTTCGAATATTTCGTTCAAGCATCAGACGGCGACTTCACACGCTGTAAAGGACATCTCGTTTGAAGCCAAAGCAGGCGAGACTATTGCTTTTGTGGGACCTTCGGGAAGCGGTAAAACCACTTTGGTCAAAATGTTGGTTGGTTTATACACCCCTGAGGAAGGTGCCATTTTTTATAATGAAACAAATGTCAAAGACATAGACTTAACCGAGCTGCGTCAACAATTAGGTTTTGTGACTCAGGATGCCCAACTGTTTTCGGGAACTATAAAAGACAATTTACTGTTTGTGAAACCCGATGCGACAGATGAAGAGATAAATGATGTTTTGCAAAAATCGGCTTGTCAAAATTTATTGGCCCGTGCCGAAAAAGGTTTGGATACAACCATAGGCGAAGGCGGAATTAAAGTGTCGGGTGGTGAGAAGCAAAGATTATCGATCGCAAGAGCTTTGTTGAGAAATCCGAGATTGCTGTTGTTTGACGAAGCGACTTCAGCACTTGATTCCATTACCGAAGAAGAAATCACCAAAACCATCAAAAGCATTTCTTCTAAACAAGACCAAATTACTGTATTGATAGCGCATCGTTTATCGACCATTATGCATGCTGACCGAATTTATGTTTTGGAGCAGGGAGCTATTATCGAGCAAGGAAGACACTTTGATTTACTTGATGAAAAAGGGCTTTATTATGCGATGTGGAGACAGCAGATAGGGGAGAGAAAATTGGTGTAAAGAGAAAATAGAGGCTAGAAAATAGAAAATAGACAAAAGCCAAACCCAATAATTAATCGTTATTGGGTTTGGCTTTTATTTGTGTCATTTGTTCTAAAAGTTTTTCCGGAATAGGCCTGCATTTGCAATTTTTTTCGTGTTCCAAATGCCATTCGATTCTTTGTTGTAAACTTGGGTTTTTAGGCATTTTATTATCCAAATGCCATTCTCGATTTATTTTCATAACAATTTTGATAGGTGTTTGCTAAATGTATTCCCTTATTTTTTCCCGGTTATTTTTTTGAATAGGGTAATAATTCCTAAAACGATGAAACCAATTATAAGCCCAATGCTGAATTCTTTTATAAATGAGGGCAATATTGGTAATAAATGATGTAAAAACTCATTGTTATGTACAAATATGCCTCCTGCTACCATAAGCAGAGCGATTGTGCCAAGAACCGCCAAACTTTTAATCACTTTGGGTAACGCCTGAACAAGTATGTTTCCAATTGTTCTTGTTATTCCTGGTTTGTTTTTACTCAATTTGATAAGTGTGATTCCGAGTTCGTCCATTCTCACGATTAGAGCCACAATGCCATAAACTCCTATTGTTGCAATAACTGCAACTATCGAAACAACGACGATTTGGTTTTGAATGGGTTTTCCTATTACCGTACTCATCGCTATGATTACAATTTCGACAGAGAGAATAAAATCAGTGAATATGGCCGATTTTATTTTTTCTTTTTCAAGTTCTAAAATTTGAGATTCAGATATAGTTTCAGGAATGCTTTCGGATTTTGGGTGATGATGAGGAAAAAAGTATTCGTAAACTTTTTCGGCACCTTCATAGGCCAGAAAAAGTCCCCCAAGTACCAATATTATTTTGATTGCCAAAGGGAAAAAAGCACTTAGCAGAAAGGCGATGGGTAATATAATCAGTTTGTTTATAAATGAACCTTTTCCTATTGCCCATAAAACGGGAAGTTCTCTGGAAGAAACAAAGCCGGATGCTTTTTCGGCATTAACCGCCAAATCGTCACCCAGTATTCCGGCCGTTTTTTTTGTTGCGATTTTACTCATTGCAGCCACATCATCCATAATGGCTGCGATATCATCCAATAGTGCGAAAAAACCTGATGTCATTATTTTTTTAAGTATTTATTGATGCTAAACTACTACTTTTTGGCTGAATTTATTTCTGAAATACTAGATTACTTGGATAGCCCCGATTGCAGTGGAAATCCTTTTGTGTCTCGTTTTTTCAACGAGATACAAAAGATTGTAACAAAAAGCGGGACTGAAATTGTTATGAAAACTATTGTTGTGCTCCTAAAAAAATAAAAACACCAACTTTTCAGCTAGTGTTTCGTATGATTATTTATTGAAAATAACATTCTCCTGTTCGAGTACCCGAATAAATGTGGTTCTTTTGGTCAGTTCTTTCAATTTGGAAGCGCCTACATAGGTGCAAGTGCTTCTCAATCCTCCTAGAATATCTTTCAGTGTATCGATAACCGCACCTTTGTAAGGAACCTGAACTGTTTTTCCTTCGCTGGCTCGGTATTCGGCGACACCGCCAACGTGTTTGTTCATTGCCGTTTCTGAACTCATTCCGTAGAATTTTTTATATTTTTCACCGTTAATTTCTACCATTTCGCCACCGCTTTCATTATGCCCTGCAAGCATTCCGCCCAGCATGACAAAGTCGGCTCCGGCACCAAAGGCTTTGGCAACATCGCCCGGAGTAACACAACCACCGTCGCTTATAATATGGCCTCCCAAACCGTGAGCGGCATCGGCACATTCAATTATGGCTGAAAGCTGGGGATAGCCAACACCTGTTTTTACCCTTGTGGTGCAAACCGATCCGGGACCGATTCCCACTTTGATAATATCGGCACCGGCCAACAGTAGTTCTTCGACCATTTCGCCAGTAACGACATTTCCGGCAATAATTACTTTATCAGGATATTGATTGCGTGCTTTTTTTACAAAACTCACAAAGTGTTCCGAATAGCCATTGGCCACATCAATGCAAATGAATTTTAATTGAGGGTATTGTCCAAATATTTCTCCAATCTTTTTGAAATCGTCTTTTCCCGTGCCGGAACTTACTGCAATATATTCCTGAATATTTCCGGGGGCTTTTTTCATGAATACATCCCATTCTTTTAGCGTATAATGTTTATGGATGGCTGTAAAAAGTTTTTCTTTGGCGAGTTCCAATGCCATTTCAAATGTCCCCACTGTGTCCATATTGGCACCCATGATAGGAACTCCTGACCAAATGGAAGAACTGTGTAAAAATTTATATTCCCTTTCCAATGAAACTTGCGATCGGCTCTTTAAAGTGGAGCGTTTGGGTCTGATCATTACATCTTTAAATCCTAATTTAAGTTCGGTTTCTATTCTCATGATGCTAAAAATATGGTTACTTACAAATTTATTGTTTTTAAGAATTAAAAGGGGTGTAAATCAGAGGTAAAAGTGTAAATAGTTATGAACTGTAAATTGTTTGTAATGCTGTTTAATGCCAAACGAATATTTGATTTGGAGTCAGTTTGTTCCGAGTTATCTGTTGGCTATAATTTCATCTGGTTGTAAGATCTGAATTAAATCCAAAGGATGATACAATACATGTTTTGCACCCTGTGCAATCAATTCATCTTCTGGGCGGTATCCCCATGACACACCCACTGCATGCATGTTGGCATTGGTAGCCGTTTGCATATCAATACCGGAATCGCCAACGAAAATTATTTCTTCGATTTTCAATCCTAGCTTTTTGCTGATTTCAATAGCCTCGGATGGATTTGGTTTTTTTAATGCTTCAACAGTCAATCCAACTATTGGATCAAAACAACCGGGAAACAATTCATTGTTGATTTTCTTAGTAAGTTCATCCGATTTATTCGAAAAGACACTTAGTTTTATATTGTTCGAAACCAAGTAATCCAATAATTCGTTAATTCCGTCGTAAGGTTTGGTTTTACGGGTGCAGTTAGTGCTATATTCTTCAATCATCAATTGGTAACAATGATCGATATGTTTGTCGTCATTATGAGGTGAAGGCAATGATTTACTTACCAAATTTCGGAGACCGCTCCCAATGAAATATTGATAGGTTTCGTAACTGTGAGTAGGGTAGTTGAGGTTTTGGAGAACACTGTTCATTGCATCTGCAATGTCTTCGAGTGAATTAACTAATGTTCCGTCTAAATCAAAAATAATTCCTTTAAATTTCATTCGTTATATTTTATATCAATCGTAAGTATAACTGTTCCGATTGTAATTTTTGGATTGGTTTTAAATAGTTTCAATTACATTTTCGTGCAATCTTCTTGATTTTGGAGTTGTTTCAATTCGGTTGAAATCATCTTCCGAAGCGTAACCTACAGCCATTGCAAATAGCGGTTTGTATGCCGACATGTTTAGGATAGCTTTGTATTTATCAGATTCTATCCCTTCCATCGCTGTCGAGTCCAAGCCCAATGCAACGCTCGCTGTCAAAGCAACTCCCAAGGAAATATAAACTTGTTGGGATAGCCATGTTTTTAAATCGGCTTCCGGTTTACTTGCTTTGATTTGGTTGTACCAATTCCTTCTGGCTTCCGGTAATTCATTGTCAACCACTTCTTGAAAAGCATCCAAATCATCTGCTACACTAAATACAACTAACAGCTTAGCCTGATTTACTTTTTCTTCATTGTGCATAGAAACCGAAGCCAGTTTTGTTTTAACTTCCTGATTTTGCACAAATGTAAATTTCCAAGGCTGGATATTTATGGAAGAAGGGGAGAGACGCAAAATTTCTTTCAAAGCCTCGATTTTTTCCTGTGGTATTTCTTTGTGCGCGTTGTATTTTTTCGCAGTATATCTTTTTTGTATTAATTCTAAAATATTCATGGTGTTGTTTTTAATGCTTTGTCTATTGATTGGCAAAGTTAAGCAATAAAAGTCTGTTGTCTCTCGCAAGAATTTAGATTGTGAGATTATATTCCCTGCTCAAATCCATATCGTATTGCCGATTAAACTTGTTCTTCTATGTTCGTTTGAGATTTAGATTCTTTAGATAATCCATGTTTACAAAGATTGACTTTTTCTTTATAAATGTAAAAAAGCTACAAAATTATTTTCTTGTAGCTTTTTTATTTTGTGCAATTACTTGCCGTTGTGGGTTTAGATTGTGGAGGTTTGAGCATAATGATATTATACCCCAATCATTTGGTCTTTTAATGAATAAATGATAGCCAGAACATCTTTTTTGGATTGCTCGTCAATGTTATTTTTGCTAAGAACAGACATAATATCGTCCATCACACACAAGTATTCTCCTTGACTAATATTCATTCCAACATGGGCCGAGTGCATATCTTTACCTGAGTACTGTTGAGGACCTCCACTACCCATGACAAAAAACTCTATCACATGCTTTCTAATTTCCGCTAAATGTTCTGGGTCATCTTTTAGAGGAAGAAATCTTGCTTTAATGTCAGGGTTGACCATATGGGCTTCTATAACTTCGGTTGCAATGGCAGTTATTCCCTCTGTACCACCTAGACGTTCGTAAAGACTTTTTTCGTTTGCATTATTTTCCATTTTGATTAAGTTTTTAAATATGGTTATTATTAATTTAAGTTACTTTCAAATATTTTATTGGAGCACAATGACTTAAATAAGATAAAATCTAATTTACTTTTATAGTATTTATTCTCTTGGAGGATAAATTATTATGAAATAAACAAACCCGAATAGGTGTGGGTGAAATTTGTAGAAATTGGGGGAATGAAATGTGAGAAATGAGGTGTAAAATTCTGTTTATTAATTATTTATAAATTTAATAAAAAAATAAATACGAGTTGTTTAAAAGAATATTAATTATTCCGATTTTGAATTTACCTTTTACTCAGCGTGTCTGGTAACATCAGTTGATTTGGAAGGGCGGAAATCTGTGGTCCATATTATATAATCTTTTAGAAAAATTATAAGATCATATACCAAATCATAAAGCGACGCAAAAACAGTAATCAAGATGTTTATCAGACCTAATTTTTTAATTTTCAATAGTATTTTTATAATAGTTTTTAAAATGAAAATTATGGAATCATAAACCACATCATAAATTGAAGCGAAAAAATTAATTAAGATTTTCATCGGGGGAATTCTATTATTTTTTATGAAATTTTTACAATTGGAGCGGTTTCCCTTATTTTTTTGTTAATGAAAACAGCCAAAAAGTTCTTTCTTTTTTAAATTATTTGAAAGACAATCTGTTACCTTTTACAGATTATTTTAGTTCTCAAAAACCAGTACAAAAATAGCTGAAATTTATTAAAAAGCCGATAAAATACAATTATTTTATTATAATGTAGGAAAAAGATTTGTTTTAAAAGAGAGCTTTAATTGAGCAATACTGATAGCATCGATTTGCTACAAATCTAAAGGTTGCAAACGAGCAGGCAGACAAGGGGTATTCGCAACGCGACCAGAAAGAACGTCTGCGCAAATACTGTGAAGCAAATTCTATTCAGGTTCGTAAAGTGATTTTTGAAGATCATTCCGCAAAAACTTTTATCCGGCCGTCATGGAAAAAATTCCTGGCTGAATTACGGGCACGCAAAGGGCATTCTGATTTGGTACTCTTTATCAAATGGGACAGGTTTAGCAGAAATGCCGGTGATGCCTATCAGATGATAAGCACCTTGCGCAAACTTGGTGTGGAGCCGCAAGGCATAGAACAGCCATTAGATCTGTCTATTCCAGAAAACAAAATGATGCTTGCCTTTTATCTGGCAGCACCTGAAGTGGAAAATGACCGCAGGGCATTGAATGTTTTCCATGGAATGCGCAGGGCAAAAAAAGAGGGCCGCGTTATGGGGCATCCTCCTTTAGGTTACGTCAATAAAATTTCAGAAACAGGCAAAAAGTATATTGCCATTAATGAAGACCAGGCAAACATTATGCGATGGGTATTTAATGAAATATCAAAAGGGCAGTTAAATACAGAACAGATTTGGAAATTAGCAAATCAAAAAGGGCTTGGCTGCAGTAAGAATGCTTTTTGGATGGCTTTACGTAATCCTATTTATTATGGAAAAGTATTCATAGCAAAATATAAAGATGAAGAAAGCCAATTAGCCCAGGGACAGCATGAGCCTTTAATTTCGGAATTATTATTCTACGATGTACAGGATATACTGGAAGGGCGCAAAAAAAAGAGAAGAACTACTGTAACGGTAGATCCTGCATTGCTGCTGCGTGGATATTTATTATGTCCTAAATGCGGCAAGCTGCTAACTGGCAGTGCGTCTAAAGGCCGTTATAAATATTACCATTATTACCACTGCCGATTAGGCTGTACATTCCGTGAGAAAGCGCCAGTAGTAAACGACAGAATTGCGGAAGAAATAAAAAAATATGTTAGACCGCTTCCTTTTTTAGAACTGCACAAACAAACTATAATATCTGTTTTTAAAAATAAAACAAAACATCAGCGAAGTGATGCGAATCAATTGAAGGCTGAACTTGACCAAACAAATATAAGATTGACAAGGGCAAGAAATCTTCTTATTGCAGGGGATTTAGACCCCGATGATTACCGCAAGATAAAAATAGAATCAGAAGAAAAAATAAACAGGCTTGAAATCCAACTAACTACTGAAAGCACCAGCATGACAAGCGTTGAGCCTCTGTTGAATAAGGCTTTTAGTAATATCTCACAACTCGCAGCGCTCTATGAAGAAGGCAATACTATTAGGAAAAGAAAGATCGTAGGTTCGATTTTTCCTGAAAAACTCTCTTTTGAAAAAAATGAAGTTCGAACCACTAGAATTAATGAAGGATTAAGGCTTATGCTCTTATTTTACAATGACTTGGACGATATAAAAAAAAGGGACAAATCAGAAAAAATCTGACTTGTCCCACAAGGTGAACGCAGAAGGATTCGAACCTTCGACCGCCTGCTTAGAAGGCAGGTGCTCTATCCAGCTGAGCTATGCGTCCATTATTTCAATTTGTCGGGGTGGCAGGATTCGAACCTGCGGCCTCCTGCTCCCAAAGCAGGCGCGATAACCGGGCTACGCTACACCCCGAAAAAACATTCGGCAAATTTACTTGAAATTTCAAATAAATTGCGGAGAGACAGGGACTCGAACCCTGGCGACGATTACTCGTCGACAGATTAGCAATCTGCTCCATTACCACTCTGGCACCTCTCCAAAACCAAGGAAACGTGCCCTGATTTGCGGTTGCAAACTTAAGACATGTTTACGTTTCTCACAACTATTTCTTCACTTTTTTTTAATATTTTTCGACTATTTATTTAAATCACTTCACTATCAAAGATATAGCAACAGCTCAAAAAATCATTTTTTATTTAAGAAACTACTCCCTTAACCGCAAAAGCGCCAAATTCATATTTCCCAATGATACAAAAAAAGCCTTTTGCCAACTTTTAGCCCCGATTGCAGTGGAAATCCTTTATATTTTTTCTTTAAAAATATAAAGATTGTAACGTAAAGCGGGAACAATGTCACCAAATACGCCTAAGGTTTTTGCTCCAAAAGATAGTAATCATAGTAAGCTTTAATAGTTCAAACGCCTTTCCAATTTAAATTCAAACATATTTTTACAATCTGTTATAAAAAATCGATTTTATTAACAATACAAACAAAATAAAAGCCAAAAATTGAGATTAGTTAAAAATACCCCAATTAAAACACATAAAAAATTTGAATTTTATAAAATAATCTTAAATTTGCTAAACAAACCAAGATATAATAAACATGAGCAAAAGAGTTGTTATCGTTTCTGCCGTTAGAACCCCAATCGGCAGTTTTATGGGAGGATTATCTACAGTTACTGCGCCAAAATTAGGAGCAATAGCCATAAAAGGAGCATTAGAAAAAATACAATTAGACCCAAATTTAGTTGACGAAGTTTTCATGGGAACAGTTATCCAGGCTGGTTTAGGTCAGGCTCCTGCACGCCAGGCGGCGCTTTACGCTGGCCTTTCTAACAATGTTGCCTGCACAACGGTAAATAAAGTATGTGCTTCGGGAATGAAAGCCCTAATGCTGGGAGCGCAAGCCATCCAATGTGGCGATGCCGAAATTGTAGTTGCCGGTGGAATGGAAAACATGAGTTTGATTCCACATTACATGAACTTGAGAAGCGGAACAAAATTCGGCCCAAGCACAATGATCGACGGAATGCAAAAAGATGGTTTAACTGACGCTTATGACAATAATGCCATGGGAGTTTCAGCCGATCTTTGCGCGACAGAATATAAAATTTCCAGAGAAGAGCAAGATAATTTTGCAATTCAGTCTTATGAGCGTTCAGCCAAAGCCTGGAGCGAAGGTAAATTCGACAATGAAATTGTACCCGTTCCTGTTCCTCAAAGAAAAGGAGATCCAATTATCATTTCAAAAGACGAGGAATTCACCAATGTTACATTGGCAAAAATCCCAACACTAAGCCCGGTATTCACCAAAGACGGAACTGTTACCGCAGCAAACGCTTCAACGATAAACGATGGTGCCGCAGCCGTAGTTTTGATGAGTGAAGAAAAAGCGATTTCGCTAGGCTTAAAACCTTTAGCTTATATAAAAGGATATGCCGATGCTGCTCAAGAACCAAAATGGTTTACTACAACTCCTGCAAAAGCACTTCCTAAAGCATTGGCAAAAGCCAACCTTACTTTAGACGAAATTGATTATTTTGAATTCAACGAAGCTTTCTCAGTAGTTGGATTAGCCAATTCGAAAATACTTGGATTAGACAACGACAAAGTAAATGTTAACGGTGGAGCGGTTTCCTTAGGACATCCTCTGGGCTGTTCAGGAGCCAGAATCATTGTTACTTTATTGAATGTTTTGGAACAAAATAATGCAAAATATGGCGCAGCGGCTATATGTAACGGTGGTGGTGGCGCATCTGCTTTCGTTATAGAAAGATATATTGCATAAACTTTATTTAAACCATATAAGCGATATAAGACTATTTAAGCTGAACTCAAAGCAAAGTCAAATTAAAGCCCATAGAAGTAAAAAACTTTTATGGGCTTTTTAATTTTAATACTCGTAGTCATAAATGACCTTATATGACTTATTATGGTTTAAATTTTTACAGCTTTTAAGTGAAGTTTTGTCTAAAATAAATTACTATTTTTACAGCTATTTTCGATTCGTATTATTTTTAATTTCTAATTTATATAAATGTTTGGAATTTGTAATCTAGCCATGATTCCACTTCGCGCCGAAGCCAGTGACAGAAGCGAAATTGTTTCCCAGGTATTGTTTGGAGAGCATTTTAAAGTTTTGGAACAAGAAAAACAATGGTCTCATATCAAACTGCAATATGATGATTACGAAGGCTGGATAGATACCAAACAATTTCAACCGATTTCAGAAGCTTGCTATAACCAACTTTCATCAGATGCCATCATTCTCAATGCCGATTTGATTGAATATGTTGTTGCTCCTTCTAATTTGTTGCTCCCTATTCCGCTTGGAGCTTCTTTATCTTTTCTAAATAATCCGGAAATTAATACCGCTAATTTCAATTTTGAAGGAACTAAAATAAGCGGAGTAAAACCACGAAAAAACATAATAACTTCAGCTTTTATGTACCTGAACGCTCCCTATTTATGGGGCGGTAAAACACCTTTCGGGATAGACTGTTCCGGTTTTACACAAATGGTTTACAAACTGAACGGTTATAAATTATTGCGTGATGCATCACAACAAGCCACACAAGGAGAAGCCTTGAGTTTTATTGAAGAAAGCGAGCCAGGTGATTTGGCTTTTTTCGATAATGACGAAGGAAGAATCATTCACGTGGGAATAATAATGGAAAACAACTATATTATCCATGCCAGCGGAAAAGTTAGGATCGACAGATTAGACCACCTTGGAATCTACAACGCCGAAACTGGCAAACACACCCACAAACTAAGGGTAATCAAAAAAATTATACCTTAAATCATTTATTTTTTTAGGAGCAAAACATCTGCAATTCCTAGCTACATTTCTCCCGCTTTCCGCTATATCTTTCCCTTTTTTAGAGAAAAAAGGAAAAGGATGTCGCTGCAATCGGGGCTAAAAATCAACATTTGGCATTTTTTAGACAAATAAAAAACCATCAAGAAATTAAATCTTAATCAAACTTAATTCCTTAACGGTTTAATTATTTTCCGGTAAAATTATTACAATCTTTCTACCAATTCTCCGGCATCAATATCGCTATGTGAGACATTATAAACCGATTCTCCGTTTTTAATCAACAATAATTGTGGAGATTGGTGCATAACCTGAAAACGATTGGCAATTTCATTGGAAATATCTCTGTACTCCAACAAATCCAAAAAATAGGCATCTACCCTATCTTCTAAATCATATTCGTTTTCAAACTGCTTTAATGCAAATCTACTTATGCTGCAACGGGTGCTGTGTTTAAAAATCAAGGCTGGCTTTTGATTCGAAAAGGCAATCATTTCATCCAACTGTCCCGCATGCTGAAGCGGAATCCAATTAATTTTACTTTCTTTTTCTTTCTTTTCTTCTGGACTACCAAATAGGGAATTAAATAGGCTCATTTTGTCTTATTTTCTGTCTTTTTGTCTTTAAAAATAGATAAAAATCATTGCTAAAACGTCAAATTGTCCGTAAATTTAGACTGGAATACGATTTGATGATTATTTCGCAAAGTTAGTTATTAAATAGTAGAATTTAGCAATAAGTGATTGGTTAAAAAGATTCGTTCATAGTTTCTATTTATCACTAATCGCAAGTAAAACAAACACATAAAATCAGCTTAAGAGGTTTCCTCCGGAAGATTCTTCTTAGCTGTTTTTGCTAAAAGCTAATTAAAAATCACTAACCGCTAACAACTCAAATCTTTACAATAGTATTAAAAAAAAAAGCCATGAACATAAACAAATTTACAATCAAATCGCAGGAAGCCATACAACTTTCACAACAATTGGTTCAGAGTTTAGGGCAACAGCAAATAGAAAACGAGCATATTTTCAAAGCAATTTTTGAAGTCGATGAAAATGTGGCTCCATTTATTTTGAAAAAACTAAACGTCAATGTTCCGTTGTTCAAACAAATTTTGGATGCAACCATTCAGAGCTTTCCAAAAGTTTCAGGAGGCGAAATCCAGCTTTCCAGAACTGCTAACACCACATTGAACGAAGCCGAAATCATAGCTCAAAAAATGAACGATGAATACGTTTCCATTGAGCACTTGATTCTAGCTATTTTCGATTCCAAAAGCAAAGCATCCCAAATCCTAAAAGATCAGGGTGTAACCGGAAAAGGACTCAAAGCCGCCATCGAAGAATTACGCAAAGGTGAACGTGTAACCTCAGCATCTGCAGAGGAAAATTACAATTCGTTAAACAAATACGCCAAAAACCTCAACGAACTGGCCAGAACAGGCAAACTTGACCCGGTAATTGGCCGTGACGAGGAAATACGCAGAGTTTTACAAATCCTTACCCGAAGAACCAAAAACAACCCAATGCTAGTGGGAGAACCCGGTGTGGGTAAAACCGCTATTGCCGAAGGTCTTGCCCATCGAATTGTAGATGGCGACGTACCGGAAAACCTGAAAGAAAAAATCGTCTTCTCACTCGATATGGGAGCTTTGATTGCCGGTGCCAAATACAAAGGGGAGTTTGAGGAAAGATTGAAATCGGTGGTTAAAGAAGTTATCGCTGCCGAAGGTGATATTGTTCTTTTCATTGACGAAATCCATACGCTTGTGGGTGCAGGTGGTGGCGAGGGTGCGATGGACGCCGCCAATATCTTGAAACCGGCTTTGGCTCGTGGAGAATTGCGCGCCATCGGTGCCACAACTTTGGACGAATACCAAAAATATTTCGAAAAAGACAAAGCCCTTGAACGTCGTTTCCAAAAAATCATGATTGAGGAACCCGATACTGAAAGTGCCATTTCGATTTTGAGAGGTATCAAGGAAAAATATGAAACACATCATAAAGTACAAATCAAAGACGACGCTATTATTGCTGCCGTAACGCTTTCGCAACGTTATATCACCAACCGCTTCCTTCCGGACAAAGCTATCGACTTAATGGACGAAGCTGCTTCCAAACTACGTATGGAAATCAACTCCAAACCAGAGGAATTGGACGTTTTGGATCGAAAAATCATGCAGTTGGAAATCGAAATCGAAGCCATTAAGCGAGAAAAAGACGAGAGTAAACTCAAAATCTTAGGTTTGGAACTGGCCAACTTGAAAGAAGAACGAAACGTAATTTACGCCAAATGGAAATCTGAGAAAGAAGTTGCCGATAACATACAGGAAGTAAAAACCGAAATCGAAAATTACAAATTCGAAGCTGAACGTGCCGAACGCGACGGCGATTATGGTAAAGTAGCCGAAATCCGTTACGGGAAAATCAAGGAAGCCCAAGATCGATTGACCGAATATCAAAAACAACTGGTCGAAAACCAATCAGGAACTTCCCTTATAAGAGAAGAAGTAACCCGTGAAGACATTGCCGAAGTGGTAGCCAAATGGACCGGAATTCCTGTGATGAAAATGCTGCAGGGCGAACGCGAAAAACTATTGCATCTCGAAACCGAATTGCACCACCGTGTTGTGGGTCAGGAAGAAGCCATTCAGGCCGTGAGCGACGCCGTAAGACGTAGCCGTGCCGGACTGCAGGACACCAAAAAACCGCTAGGCACATTCCTTTTCCTTGGTACAACCGGAGTTGGAAAAACTGAATTGGCAAAAGCCTTGGCCGAATATCTTTTTGACGACGAAAACGCCATGACCCGAATCGATATGAGCGAATACCAGGAACGCCACAGCGTTAGCCGCTTGGTAGGTGCGCCTCCGGGTTACGTGGGCTATGACGAAGGAGGGCAATTGACCGAAGCCGTGCGCAGAAAACCGTATTCGGTGATACTGTTGGACGAAATCGAAAAGGCACATCCGGATACTTTTAACATCTTGTTGCAGGTACTCGACGAAGGCCGCTTGACCGACAACAAAGGGCGTTTGGCCGATTTCAAAAACACTATTATCATCATGACTTCCAATATGGGAAGCCAGATTATACAGGAAAAATTTGAAAACCTAAAAGGAGGAATCGAAGCCGCCACCGAAATCGCCAAAATCGAAGTCCTCGGATTGTTAAAACAAACCGTGCGTCCCGAGTTCATCAACCGTATCGACGAAATTGTAATGTTTACACCACTTACATCAGAAAATATTACCAAAATTGTAAGCTTACAGTTGAAAAGCGTTACCAATATGCTTGCTCAACAAGGCATCACAATGGACGCAACTCCCCAAGCAATCGAGTATTTGTCCGAGAAAGGATATGATCCTCAGTTTGGTGCCAGACCGGTAAAACGAGTAATCCAAAGGGAAGTTCTCAACAAACTCTCCAAAGAAATCCTCGCCGGCAAAATACATCCCGAAAGCATCATCCTACTAGATGCCTTCGACAATGAACTCGTTTTCAGAAACCAAACCGAGTTGGCACACTGATAAATAAAGTTACGTCAGTTCGAGTAAATTTGAAATGCGACAGCTTTTCAAATTGAATCGAGAACCCCAAAACTGCAAAGTGCTAACGCTTTGCAGTTTTTTTTGTTTTTGGGAGCAAGGTATTTGTGCTTAGTACAAATGTAATCACACTATACACTACAATCTCTAGTCCTAAACCCTAGCTCACAAGCATTTTTTCTTCTATCTAGGCTAGGCGAGAAATTAAGCATTTCAAAAAATAGATATATTTTTCAGAAATTTAAACTTATCTTCTTTAATTCATTTTAAAGCTTTGTTTGTGATTGAAATTCTTAGAGAACTGCCAAAAAATCCAATACAAACAAAAAATCAAATATTTAAAATGACTTTAAAAAAGGAGTACTTTTCTAAAACATTTATTCCCTTTCTCATTTGTTAACCTCGAAATAATCACTCATTTTATTAATCTTTTACTTAAATTTGGGAAAAATAAAATCATTAAAAATGAATATAATTTTTGATTGGTTAGAAACCAAAATAATTAATGAATTTTCAAGTATTACTTTAGTTAGCGTCTTTGGAATAGTTGTTTATCTAATAAAATTATGGTATAAATACTTTGAAAAAAGAAAGAATGAAAAAGACCTATTCCCGTTTTATGAAAATTCGATCCTGAAAAATTCTAGAAAATTTTTCATTAGAACAAAATGCCAGAATATTGATCCTGCAAATGAAATCAATTATAAGAATTCGTATGCTTTTGTAACGAAAGAAGACATGTTAAATTTCTTCATTAAAAAAGTGTTTAAATTAACTGAAAATGAAACTAATTTTTATATCGTTTTAGGCGATTCAGGAATGGGTAAAACAACATTTATGTTAAATTTGTTTTATTCTTACAATACATACATAAGTTAGTTATGTTTTTATTTCATCATTTGATAAAGGATTGGAAAGAAAATTAATTGACAAAAATGAAAGAAAATAGATACTACTTTGAGAGTAAATCTAACGGATGGAGGAGCTGAGGGATTAAGTTGTCATACTTATGATTTAGAGCGAGAAGAGAGTTTTGAAACATTTACACCGACTGTAGGCTCAGACTTTCTTAATGGGTATAAGAATACAGTTTGTGATTGGGATAAGATACCTCAATCTGTTTTAAAACCTAATCAACCTATTATAAAAAAGAGGACAAAAAGCTTTTGGACATGCTAATTTAGCCATCACAGAAAGTTAAGAAATAATCTTAATTTTAACCTATGAAACAAGTCCGCAAAGTTTACGACAAAGCTTTTAAAGAGAAAGCAGTGCAATTGAGTTATGAGAGAACAAACCTATCTGAATTCGCCAGAGAATTAGGAGTAACAGCCCCACAATTGTATAAATGGCGTAAAGAGTTCGAAGAATTTGGAGAAGGTAGTTTTTCAGGTAAAGGGAATTTAAAACTAACACCCGAACAAGAAAAAATCCATGAACTTGAGAAAAGACTCAAAGATGCCGAGTTGGAGCGTGATATATTAAAAAAAGGAATCGGCATTTTTTCCAAGAGCGGTCGATGATTTATAGTTTCATTAAAAACAATGAATAAGTATTTCCGATTGAAAAAATGTGCAAAGTTCTAAAAGTGAACAGTGGAAGCTATTACCGATGGAAAAAACAAATAATTAGTGCACGATTGCAACGAAAAATTGCCACAAAAGAAGAAATAACATCGGTTTATTTTAAATCCAAGCAACGCTACGGAAGTCCCAGAATAACATTAGAGCTTCAGAGTTTAGGCTATAAAATTTCAAAGATTACCGTCTCAAAATATATGAAAGAATTAGGTTTGCGAAGCAAATTAAGCAAGAAATTCAAGGTAACAACCAATTCTAATCATAATTATTTAGTCGTTGAAAATGTATTAAACAGGAAGTTTACCGTGAATATGCCTTCAAAAGTTTGGGTGTCTGACATTACATATATCCAGACCAAAGAAGGATTTGTATATCTGACCACTATTATGGATTTGTACAATAGAAAAATTATAGATTGGAGTTTAAGCGATGGAATGAGTACAGATGACCCGAGCGATAGCGAACAGGCGAAGCAAACCACACTTGGAGCTTGGAAAATGGCTGTTAAAAATCGAAATATTGAGCAAGATTTAATTTTCCATTCTGACAGAGGTGTTCAATATGCCAGCAAAAAGTTTGTAAATGTTCTTGAATCCTATAAAAAAATAACCCGAAGTATAAGCCGAAAAGGAAATTGTTGGGATAATGCGGTAGCGGAGAACTTCTTTAAATCCTTAAAAACTGAATTAATTTATGGAAACAAACTCATTTCTAAAGAACAAATGAAACTGGAAGTCTTTGAATATATTGAGATTTGGTACAACAAAAAAAGAAGACATTCAGCTTTGAATTATGCAACTATTGAATAATTTAACAATCAAATTAATTATAAAAATGTAGCTTAACTTAATGTGCAGTTTTTGTTTGCATATCCAAAGTTAAGATGAAAAAAATAATGAGAGTGATTAAGAATCGTCTAAAATTTTTGAAGTAATTTTCGAAATAAAACCTCCAAAATCAAATGACTTTGAAGGTTAATAATTTTTGGTGGTCCTTACGAACCTGTTTTTGAACCATTTTTTATATGATTTAAAAAAACTTACAGTTCGATAGCAGATTAATATTTTTCTAAAATTTTCTTTGCTGAAATTATTATTTCATCTGCTGATTTACTATCTAAAAGTTCTATGTCAAATCTTTCTAAAGCTTCATTCAATTCTTTTAATTTGCTGGAATTATTTTTATCACTATATTCTTTTCTTAGAATCCTTATTTTTTCAAAATCCTGAATTCCTTCTATTAGCTTCTCAAATCGAACAGAACTTCTTGGGCCTGGGTATATTTGAAAAAAATCACCAGCGGGAAAAACACCGCGTGAGTCTTCCAAAGGATTTTTATTCCAAAGGTTATAAGCCCAGCGTAAGTAGCCCGAAAAGCCTTTAGAAGCAGCATACCATCCCATCCAAACCGATTCTGCAGGTGAAGAAAAAGTAAACATATTAGGTTTTTCTCCTTCACAGGAAGTATAAAAAGTTGAAACCAATTGTTTCGAATTTCGATACTTCAAATCTTGATTGGTAAAACTACTGGCTTTAAAAATTGAATAATCATCTACCAATTGAATTAATTCTGGATGATAACTTCCTGCTAGCGCAATCCTCCATTGTGGGTCAACTTCCTTAATTATTTTTATGACTGCGAGCATATCTGGTAACTTTCTTTCATCCATCGCAATGCTGGTAATTTGGAACCAGTTTTTTTCTTTTAGATGCTTGGTAAAATCTTTAAGCATTCCTTTCCAGAAATCTTTGTACTCAGCAGAATTTGTAGTTGTAACAAATGAAACATTTTTCCCTAAAGCCTCATCATAGTAAGTAAATTCCATATTCCAAGGAACCATTGTAAAACAATTTATGCGCTTTGTAATCCCACAACTCATTACAAAAGAAGCATACCTGTCGAATAAACTATAATCATAACTCCAAGAACCATTTGCTTTTTTTGTCCATTTAATCATTCCAGGTGAATCTTCTTTGCTTTGATTTCCTCCATCAATCATACTGATGGTAACTACTTTTTGGCCTGCTAATGCCAACATTTTATAATAGGGTTTCATCTGCTCAAAATGTTCGTTACTCCACAAAGGAGTATTATGTTTTTTGGCAATAGAAACCGGATATTGCCATAAATCTAAATCAAATTTCCATTGTGATGCTAATGGCAAAACATGATTTAAAACACGGACTGATACATTTAGTGTAAATATTTTTCCTGTATTAATTTCAATTTTTCCATTATAAATTCCAGTTGCTGTCGTTTGCGGCACTTCGATATTTAACCAAATTGGTTGAACTGTTCTTGCTTTCATCGGAACTGTTGAAACTGTATCTATTAAATCTGCAACAAGAGTGGAGTCTAGCTTTGAATTATTTCTAGGGCTACAACCATTTCCAAAATACCCATCCGTCCAAACGTATTTCATAAACGAAGCCGTTATTTTTTTTGAGTCAATTTTATCTCCTTTTGAATTTATTAAATCAGAAATTTTAAAGGACACCTTGTCAATATTAGTTTTAGACCATAATAAAATTTGCGTATGAATTTTTTCTCCTCTCCATGCGTTAGCAGTAAAACTATTTTGCTTCGTTATTTCTGGTACTCTATTATTTGAATAATGAATATTACTATTTGCAAAGGAAACATTGGTTTCGCTTTTAAGTGTCCCCCATTGTTTTGAATAGTATCCTTCGGTTTGGGCTTCGGTACAGAAAAAAGTAAAGAGTGTAAATAACACAAAGAATGATCTGTAAAGACTGTTTTTTTTCATAATCTATTTGTATTAATCCATATCTATGGATAAGATTATATATTGGTTTAAATCAGGTAATCAAGGAGTTGTAGTTAAATGACGATGCTTTTTGGTTTAGACCTAACAGATTATAAAAACCTGCCAGGTCAGTATTCAAACCAAAAAAAATAAAACTCAACTGATGATTAATATTTGTTATTTACTTAATTAACAATAAGATACAGTTATGCAATAGCATCTTAGCATTTCAATATTTCACGAAACAACTGTGAAATGAAATATTAGCTTCAAGCTAAAAAATACCGTACATAATTAATGATTTATACCAGATTAAATTTTAGTGATGATATAGTTGTAATTTGGAGCAGAACTTAAGTTCAATAGAATTTTATATTTGCCTGAACTGGCTATTTGAATATCGTTCCCTATTGCAACTAGACTTCCTGTGCTGATACTATTGCTCAATTCTCCATAAGTAACAACAGGATCACCATTTGCAAATGGAATAGTCGTAAATTTAAATTTTCCTGCATTTAAATTGGCAGTTATTGACCAGGTTTTATCAATTGACGAGTAAGTCATCGCTTGTACAGAACCAGACGCAGAACCTGTTATTGCAAATTGTGTTTCAACCAAATCCAATTTATTGGTCTTTGAATCAAAATTAAATTTCCAAATTCCTGGCGATACAATCGATGTGTTGGCATTAGCCCAATTCCAGTCTGCCCATGGTCCAGAACAAGAAAAATATCCTGTTCCCGGAGAAGCTTCTTCAGTTAAATTGAATGAACCTGAAGATTTTTCAGGCCACCAACCACCATTATAATCAAAATAAACAGTCTTATCCGATTTTATCAATCCAATATTATCCCAATTGGTTCCTGTCAAATCAATGTATCCCTCAAATTTGTTGTCATAAGTGCCGGAAACGATTCTTTGTGCAGTTAATGTATTTAAGAAATATTTCTTTCCTGATGCATCTTTATCAGAAGTCTTTATAAAATACATAAAAGGGGGTGGTGTAAAATTCATTTTAACATAGTAATTATGATCTCCTCCCGCATTCGTCACTTTTATAGGCAATACATTTTTTACAAAAACAACATTGTCATTTTGTTTAACGCTGGCAGAAGCATTTTTATCAGTAAGAGAAATTTGCTTCACGATTCCGGTTGGACTTGGAATTTTTACATTTATGGATAATGTGTCGTTAAGCGTTTGACCATTGGACAACTTTGGTATTGCTGTATAATCAACTCCGTTAACTGTTAAAATCAGTGCCCCAATCGGTGATTCCAAAGTTGAATCATTCGGTAATTTATCCTCACTACAAGAAGATATAATCACTGCTAGGCACAAATAAAATATTTGAATAAATTTATTTTTCATAGTAATTGCTTTTTAAGAATATCAATAAATTGACAATTAATATCCCGGATTTTGTTTTACACCTTTCATTATAGCCAATTGATCCGTTGGTTTTGGCAACAAATAATTGTGATCATCAATAACAGAATTTGGGTACCAAACGCTCATAAGTTCTTTCAAAATATGACGGCGACACAAATCAAACCAACGATTATTTTCAAAAGCCAATTCCATGTTTCTTTCATCAAGTACCGCTTTATCAAAACTATCTTTACTTAAACCGGAAATTGGACTCAGACCTGCTCTGGCTCTAACCGAATTAATGGCCGAATAAGCAGCAACAGATGGTGCTCCATCAGCTTGGTTTGCTGCTTCTGCATAAACTAGCAAAATATCTGAATACCGAATAATAGAGAAAAATCCATCAGCAAGATCTGCAACAGGTGGACCAGCATAGCCCCCGGTATTTGTTCCTCCATCTCTTAATTTTCCAACATAAGGCTGAGCATAATCACTATTTTGCCAATTAGTCCCATCTATCATTGTTAAGTAAAAGGTTCCATTTAGTCGTTCTCCAACTGGAAATTGAGCAAGAAAACGTTTGTCGCTTTCCCAATCACCCCAGCCTCCTTCGCCATGATCCCACGGACGTACTGCTCTATTAACCCAACTACCTGTTCCAGTTGTTACATCGGCATAAAGAGTAAAAATGAATTCATTATTTGATAAACGATTTTTCCAAAGCCACAAATCAGAAAATTTAGTTTGCAAGGAATAAACACCAGAATCCATTACTTCTTTAGCTTTGTCTCTTGCTAATGTATATTTTGAAGTATCATTTAATGGAAATCCAGCCATAGCTAAATAGACTTTTGACAAAAGTGCTTTGGCAGCCCATTTAGTTGGCTTTGATTTAAGCGCTTGGCTTGAAGGCAGCTTTGATTCTGCATCTACTAAATCCGATACAATAAATTTATAAATATCACTTACCGAAGATTGCGGCTCTGTTGAGGCCTTTATTTGATTTGATTCTGTTAGTATCGGCACTTCACCAAACCATCTAACTAAATAAAAATAATTTAAAGCTCTCATAAATTTTGCTTCACCAGTTATCGGCGAAATTTGATCAGTAGACAGTTTTGAAGTCCCTGACAAACTTAAAGTAGTATTACAAACAGAAATACTTGAATAATGAGAATTCCATAATTGATCTGTTATTTCGTTTGGATTCCCCATCGAATTTATATTGCATTGTTCAAGCCCTTTCCATCTGCCTACTAATGTATGAACGTCTTCGGCTCCGGCTCCGGCAACATAAGGATAATCTGTGCCATAGAGTTTAATTAGGGGAGTATATGCTCCAGCGAGAAAACTATTAAAATCGGTTATCGTATTAAAGAATTTATCCGCTGTAGGTTGTCCTGTAAGATCTTCTTCCAGATCCGCACAACTGCTTATCATTAGAATAGGCACAATTAATAAGCCTAATACGATTTTATATATATTAGAATTTTTCATAACTAAGATTTTAAAATATTATTAAAATGTGATGCCTAAACCTAGAATTACACTTTTTGAAGAAGGATAGACACCTCGATCAACTCCAGCTGCTACAGCATCTCTTCCCATACTTGCTTCCGGATCAAATCCAGTATATTTTGTAAAAGTCAGCAAGTTACTACCACTAACATATATCTTCGCTGCTGAAAGAAATTTAGATCTTTCTATTAATAGTTTAGAAAAATTATAGGTTAACGAAATGTTTTTCATACGGATATAGGATCCATCTTCAACCCATCTAGATGAATTTATATTTTCGCTTCCTTGAAATGCCGGAACATCTGTATCCTGATTAGTAGGAGTCCAATGTTCAGTTACAAGTGGATTGGTTGGAAAGGCATCAGAAGTAAATGACTCTCTACGAATTCTATTTTCATTGTAAATTTTATTTCCGCTTACACCTTGGAAAAATACATTAAGATCCAAGTTTTTATAAGTAAAAGTATTATTCCAGCCAAATGTTACTTTAGGTTGAGCATTTCCAATGATGGTAACATCTGAATTGTCAATTTTCCCATCTTTATTGATGTCAACATATTTAGCATCTCCAGGTTTTTTACCGTATAGTGCTGCAGTCGAAGCTTCCGACTCATTCCATACTCCAGTGTATTTAAAGCCCATAAAAGTACCCATGGGCTGACCAACCATCTGAACGAATGATCCTGCTAAACCAGGATAGTCAGCATTACTTGAATAAATAATAGTATCTGAAATACCGTCTAATGCTAAAATTCTATTTTCATTGTAATTCAAGACGAAATTAGAATTCCATTTAAAATTATCAGTAGTTACTGGTGTTCCTCCTAATGAAAAATCAAATCCTTTATTGGTAACCGTTCCTGAATTTGTCAATATTGAATTTACTCCCAATGCTACAGGCACAGTTTGCCACATCAACAAATCATCGGTTTGTTTAGAATAATATTCAGCCGAAAAATTTACTCGTCCGGCAAACAAACTGGCATCAATTCCGATGTTTTTTTCAGAAGTAGTTTCCCATTTCAGGTTAGGATTTCCTATCTGGCTTAACGTTAATATCGGATTGTTATTAGAATCTACTGATGCATTAAATAATAATTGAGAAGAATATGCTGGTACCGCTGAATTACCAACTGTTCCATAACTGGCTCTAAATTTTAAATCTTTCACAAAGCCTCTCATATTTTGCATAAAAGATTCTTCCATTATATTCCATCCGAGGGAGATCGCATAAAAATTTTGATATTTATTTCCCTCAGCAAGCTGACTGGCACCATCATAACGATCAGAAAGAGAAACTAAATATTTACTTTTATAACTGTAATTGGCTCTACCCATAATTGACTCAGAAGCCGAATTGGAAAGTAAGTTATACGGTTTTAGTATGGTTGAACCAAATGAAATACCATTATATCCTAAACCAACCGGAATTCCTAAAGATGATGAACTAAGAATTCTATTTTCTGCTTTTGTTATTTCATAAACGCTAGTAAAATCAAGAGTATGGTCTCCAAAAGTTTGATGATAAGCAAGAATATTGGTGTTTTGGAATGAATTATAGTTTGCTTCAGTTCTGCTTCCCATTACATTGCTTGCAGGCCCGGCATTAACAACTTGATTATTAAAATAACCTGTCATATCACTATTGTATTTGTATGATATTTGACTGGTAGCCTTCAAATAATTATTGAATTTATATTCAACGGTAGGTGAAACAATAAAACTTTTGCTGAATTTTTCGTTTACAATTTCATTAGCATATCCCACAGGATTATATAATGAAACAGGTCCTACTCCACCACCCGGCTGTGAATAGCTGCCATCTTTTTCATAGATGTTTTTTGTTGGTGACCATTGTAATGCTGAATTGATTGCACCTTCGGAATCGCCATTACGTGCTCTGTCATTTGAATAAAAAGAGTTTAATCCTAAAGCAAATTTCTTGCTTATTTGCACTTTAAAATTAGAACGCAAGGTATATTGCTTAAAATCTGTATTGATAACAATGCCTTGTTTGTTAAGCATAGATCCGGAAACAAAATAATTAACATTATCGTTTGAGCCGCTAAAACTTAGATTGTGGTTCGTAGTGAATCCATCTCTAAAAATAGCATCTTGCCAATTAGTCCCTTGTTCCATTGCAGCAATTTCAGACGGAGAAAATAAAGCAGCCTGCCCTTTATCAATTCTATATTCATTAACTAAATTAGAATAGTCAGTTGCATTTAAGGCCGGTAACTGGCGAATTATATGATCTGCTCCTGTATAGGTGTTATAAGAAATTCGAGTACCTCCTTTTTTTCCTGTTTTGGTTGTTACAAGAATTACTCCATTTGCACCTTTTGATCCATAAATTGATAGAGATGCAGCATCTTTTAAAACTTCAGTTGATTCAATGTCATTTGGGTTTAAACTTGATAAACTACCTCCCTGAACACCATCAATAATTACAAGAGGATCATTTCCGAAAGTCAATGAATTTGCTCCTCTAATACGAATTGTAGGAGTCGAAGATGGAGATCCACTTGAGTTTTGAACTATTACCCCAGCAGCTCTTCCTTGCAATGCTTCAGCAGTACTGGAACTTGGAGCTGAAAGTAATTCACTGGATTTAATGCTAGTTACAGACCCCGTTAAATCTCTTTTCTTTTGAGTTCCGTATCCGACAACTACTACTTCATTCAACGCATTTGTATCAGATGCCATTTTAATATTGATAGTACTTCTCCCATCAATTAAAACCTCCTTTTTGACATAACCCGTATATGAAATTACCAACGTCGTAGCTCCATTTGGACTAAGAATTTTAAAAACTCCATCAAAATCTGTAGTTACGGCTATATTACTGCCTTTTATCATAACCGTAGCCCCTGAAAGAGGCATTCCCTTTTCATCAGTAACCTTTCCAGTTATTTCAATTTGACCTTGCTGGGTTTCAATATTAACATCTAAAATATTTCTGTTATTATTAAGATGAATACTCGCATTTGTTTTGAAAACAGTTACTATTAATAATATAGCAATAATTTTCATTTTCAAATCAAATTTAAACCCAAAAAGGGCAGTTTCAAGTGACTTTTTATATTTCATTATATTATTCATTTTGATTTAATTTTTCTTTTAAAACATCCACTTTAATTTAACTGTAAAAAATTGACATATCTTTTCAATGTTTTTTTTTACAAATCATCACATTAGCTATTTCTTTAATTTATACATAATCTCATTGGTTTTTGTTAGTTAAAAATTGATTAGTTAGTCTTCATTAGTATTCTTGGTTAAAATCTTTAATTGTCTGATTTCACAATTTGTTCATTAAATCAGAATTGTGTATTCTAGAATTATATTTTCAAATAAAATCTATATTATGTTTAACTAATTGAAGTTTTAGTCTACACTGTTTACACTTCTTAATAATATTTTTTCACATTTAATAGCTAGTTACTTTTTTTATAGTTAAATTTTTAAATATTCATTAATTTAATACGTTACAAATTTAACCCTAGAAAGTAGAAAAAGAGCGTTGAAAATTCACCATTAAAGAGTGGTGTTTTCGTAAAATCTAGAAAAAAAAACATTTAAAAAAGAAATAAACACTCTGATTACCAAAACATAAACCTAAAAACACAGTTTATATTGATATTCTTTTTATTGCTGATCAGATGGATGGAAAAGTTATCTTTCTAAGAAAATCTAGCAACACAATTTTATGAATTGATCATCAAAAATTTTTCGCAATTATGAAAGATTGGACACTCTTTAAAAATGTGTCCAAACGGTTATATATAGGGTTTGGCTTTTGAAATAGTAACAGAAAGACTATTCTCCAACATTATTTTTTATATAATCAGAAGGGGACATAGAAAATTTCTTTTTAAACTCCAGACTGAAGTGTTGCCTGTTTGTGTATCCCACTTTAAAACACACATCTACAATAGATGCATTTTGTCTTAATAATTGTGATGCTCGCTTTAAACGAAAATCTCTAATAAATGCAACAGTTGTCATTCCTGTTAAACCTTTAATTTTTTTATACAAATTGGAATGACTCATATTAATTTCATCCGCCAATTGATCTATATTGAATTCTGATACATCTATGTATTTCTCAATAATCCCATTAAGCTTTATAAGGAATTCTTGATCAGGAGAAGTAAATGACACTTCTTTAGGGCTTAAAAGTACTTCATTTGTAAATTTTTCCCTTAATTGTTTTCTACTAGACAAAAGATTTTTTATCCTAACTTTTAGTACTTCTTCATTAAATGGTTTTACCAAATAGTCATCGGCTCCCATCTCAAATCCTTCCATAATATTTTCCACCATAGTTCTTGCGGTTAATAAAATTACAGGAATATGACTAGTCATGATATTAGTTTTTAATTCATAACACATTGTAATACCATCCATTTCAGGCATCATAACATCGCTTACAATAAGATCCGGCATATTTTCTTGCGCAATTTGAAGTCCCATTTTCCCATCATTAGCAATTACAACCTGAAAACTTTGAGATAAAAAATCTGTAAGGTATTCTAACAAATGAACATTGTCTTCCACAATAAGAATAGTCGCTTTTTTAAACTCTTTATCTGTGTCTTCCTTTTTAATTAATGCTTTGTTGTAATTGGAAACTTTATCCTCTTCATCAACATCAGTAATAATTTCTTCTGGTTTAAAATGAAAATTGCCTTTTGGCAAGATAATAGAAAAACTAGTTCCTTTGTCTAGTTTACTTTTTACTTCAATTTCTCCGGAGTGGAGTTCTACAACATCTTTAGCTATTGATAACCCAATACCAAACCCTAAATTTTCTGTAACTACATCATCATTTTGATAAAATCGTTCAAAAATATGTGGTATTCTATCTTCAGGTATTCCTTTACCTGTATCTCTTACTACAACTTTAGCATAATTCTTTTTTTGTTTTACAATAACCAAAATTTTATTTCCTGGTTGAGTAAACTTAAAAGCATTTGTCAAAAGATTATATATCGTTTTTTCTAATTGAATCTTGTCAAACCAAACTGGAATAAATGGTTCTGATTTTTCAAATCTATAATCAATATTATTAGAAATAGCATGCTGTGAAAACGCTAAAAATATTTCATACACAAACAGTACCAAATTATTCTCGTTTACATGCAATTTAATATGACCTGTTTCTAATTTTCTAATATTTAACAATTCAGTGACCAAATTCATCAACCTACTTGTACTACTTTTAAGTGTAGTTAATTGTTTTTTTTCTTTTGAATTAAAATTACCTTTCATTAAGTTATTGGTCGTTCCAATGATAAGGGTAAGAGGTGTTCTAATCTCATGTGAAATATTTGTAAAAAAACGCTGTTTTAGTTCATGAATCCTATCTTCCTGTTCACGTTGCAATTTTTCAAGCCTAAGATTGTTTTTAACTTCCATCCACTTCAATGTATAGTACCAAATCATCCATAGAATAAAAATTATGAATAAAAAATATAATACATAAGCCCACCATGTTCTCCATAACGGAGGCAAAATTTTAATATTTATCTTTGTTACATTTTCATCGTTCCAAGTTTTATCTGAATTTTGTATTTTTACATTAAATACATAATCCCCTGGAGACAAATTAGTATAAGTTGCAGATTTTTGCCCCCCTATATCTCTCCAATTTGTCTCAAAACCATCCATTTTTACTAAATACCTTGCATTACTAAATGGATACTCTAAAGCTGAAAACTCGAATGTAATAACCGATTGATTATACTTTAAAAAGATATCCTTTGCAACTGACACTGAACTATTTAAAACATCTTGTTCTCCAGCGGTAATAGCTTTATCAAATACTTTAAAATCTGTAAATAAAACTTTTGGCTTAAACTTATTAATTATATTCTTGTTGGGATCAAAAGAAATAACTCCATTTATTCCTCCAAAATACAATAATCCTTTATCGTCTTTACAAACTGATTTAAAATGAAATTCATCTAAACTACCCTGTAATTTTTCGATTATATTTGCAGATAAATTGTACTTGAAAATTCCTGTTTTGGTTCCCATCCAAATGTTTCCTTGATTATCATCAATTAATGAAACTACAGTATTTGTATTTGTTGTATTGCCTATTTCAAACTTCTTAAAAGTTCGAGACTTAATATCAAATTTATTAAGTCCTTCTTTGGTTGCCAACCACAGACTTCCATCTTTACTTTTTAATAAATCAAAAACATAATTGCTTCCAATAGCTTTTGGATTATTTGTTGAAATCTTATAATGTTTGAATGTATTGGATTTGGGATTGAATAAATTTAATCCTCCACCATAAGTGGCTACCCATAATAATCCAGAATCGTCCAGTAATAGAGAAATTACATTGTCACTACTTATAGAATTTGGATTATTCTTAGAATACTTGAAATTTTTAAAAATACCCGTTTTTACATCCAAATAGCTTAACCCTCCTCCCCAAGTTGCTATCCATAAAGCCCCTGATTCTAATTCTATTATATCCCTAACATCATTATAAGGTAGTGAAGTCTCTGATGAATTATCTCTTTTATAATGTTTTATTATACCCTTATGTTCATCAAATAATAAAAATCCATCTGCAAAAGTTCCAAGCCAAAACTGACCGTTTTTTCTTTTTTTTATGCATTGAATAAAATTTTCTCCAGGAGAAAATCTGTTTTTAGAATTATATTCTACTATACTTTTAGATTCTATATTATACTTGCTTAATCCTTTACCATCTGTACCCATCCATAAATAGGAATTGTCCTTAAAAACAGAAAGTATCGGAGACGAATTATACCCTTTACCATCACTAAAATAAAGTTTCATGTTATTGAGTTTCCTTTCGAGAACATCAATACCTTTCCATGCTGTTCCAAGCCAAATATTAGATTGATTGTCTTCAAAAACAGTATTAACTGTATTATTAGCCAAAGAATTTTTTAAACGGTTGTCATTTAAAAATTGTCTTATTTGATAAGATTTTATTTTATCAATCGAAACCTTAAAAACGCCATCCCCATCTGTCCCTATCCAAATATTACCATTTCTGTCTTTTTCTATTGTTCTAATAATAGATGCTTCTATTTTTTTACTATTAAAAACATCTTTAGAAATTGTATTGTTTTTTAAATTAAATTTCAACAATCCACCTCCATTTGAACCTATTAATAGCTCATTATTATTTAAATACATTAAAGTATTTATAAATTCTAATTTTGATACATTGCCTAATTTATCTATTGGTATGATATTATGACTTTTTTTTGTTTTTGTATCAAATTTAAACAAGCCTTCTCCGTAAGTACCTATCCATAAATTGTTATCATTTCCTTCAATTATGCTCCAAACACTTGCTCGTTCCTTTGAATTTTTAAAATCGATGGTATATGTTTTAATTTTTTTTAAATCTTCTGAAATAAAACTTAAACCTGTTTCAGAACCAATCCAAATATTACCAAGTTTATCCTCAATAATTGCATGAATATCTTCTAAAGAAATTAAACTGTTTTTTAATGAAATATTAAACTTTTCAAAAGAATCCTCCAATGGATTGTAAATATTAATGCCTCCTCCTATTGTTCCAATCCAAATTCTTCCTTTCTTATCAACATGTAATACTGAAATATCATTGGATTTTAATTGACTATTCTTTTGATTGAATTCTTTAAAACCACTAGCATCATATTTATTTAGTCCATTCTTAGTCCCAATCCAAATAAAGCCAAGGCGATCTTGAACAATAGTAGTTACTCTATTATTAGAAAGTCCTTGTTCAACGGAGATCTGTTTAAAGACTTCTTGATTTTGACTAAATAAGGTTTGGCTATAACAAATTATAAAAAACCAAATAAAACAGATAAGTCTTATATTCATATTTTTGTGTCGAACTAAATTTATAGATAATAACATTTTTTAATCTTCTATAAATATATTAATAATGATATACAAATTGCAATATCATTTCTAAAACTAGAAAAAACGGTGAGACTGAATATCTAATCCCAATTTCAATTGACCAGAACAAATTAAGAATCAACACATTTTCAAAATCAATTAACTTAATCAAGCTTCTATTAAAAACTATACTAGAATTAAATGGTCTGATAAAATTATAATTAGGTAGTCAACAACACTGAAATTTACAACAAGGACACAAAAAAACTACACTCCAAAACCATCCAAAAAGATCAAAAGTGGCATCAAGTGTTCGAGTGTAATCCCTCTTAGCCCGCACCTTGCCAAATGGCGCCATCTTAAGACAGATGGCGCCATTTATTTTATCTCTCATTTACATCTCTTACATCTCTAAATTTTCATTCAATTGAACAATAAAAACTTTAAGGGAATAACTAAAACAGACACAAATATAAATACTTCCGTGTACTAGTGAGCCTACTAACACCATTTGGCACCATATGTCTTTAAATGGCACTTCTTTTTGTTATTTATTCATTACTTCGAGCGATGAGTCATATCTCATTATAAAATGAGAAAAAAAAATTACAAAAAAGGTTTTAGCCCTACTAATTCAGACTCCATTTTTTGTTTCCAGATCCCCGGTTGTTATAATTTTTTTTGAAAATCAATAAAAGCAATAATGCCTGAACATTAGATTAAATTCGCCACCCTAACTAATCTTTTTTATAATACCTAATTCAGTCAAAATATCTCTTTTCATTCTGCTAAGTGGTCTTCGATCGAAAAACTCCTCATTATTATAAGTCCCAAACGCTAACCGGTAAATTTCATCTTCCGAAATAGAAAGTCCCTTAAACTGCCCAGCAAGAATCGATAAATAACTCTCTGAATAAACAGTTTTAATTTTGATTAAATCTATTATTTCATCCTCATGCATTTCATAAATTTCTTTTAACTTAAATGCTTCAACACTCCTTTGAGATTTTGAACCTGGAACTGTTTTAATCTCAAAACCGTAGGTGCCATATGTTTTGTTGTAATACGAAAAACTAAATTCAGGCCTGTCTAAATAAGGATGTAGGTGTGTTTTTAATTTCATTTCAATGGTTCCCTTCAACGTACTATTGCAAGTATTACAACTTGGAATCAGATTAAAAAAAGATATTGCAAGAAGTGGATATTTGCTTTTTACAAACCAATGATCAAATTCTGGTCTTGTCACCTTATGAGGCTTACTAACGGTCTTGGTATAAAGCCTGTTACAATAAGTACAAGTGCAAATATCCAATTTATGAGCTAAATCATATGCAGAATATCCAATACTATCTTTTGATGAGAATTTTTTATAATCAAATATTCGATTCAGCTGGGCATATATTTTTTCGTACTTCGCAACTAATGCCAGCTGAGCTACAGTTTTTGGTTGCTTTGATTTCCTTTTTAACTGAAAATAAGATTTCCATTCTATATAGTTATATCCTGGCACTATCTTGCTAAAAAAGACAAACTGCAACGAGATCAGCTTATCAGGTCTTCCTTTTAAAATCACTGCCAGATTGTTATCATTAAAAAATGCTGTTAAAGCTGGATCTGCTTCAGAAACAATTCTATTTTTTACTTCTTTAATTAATCCATTATAATGAAGATCTATTGCTTCTGTTATTTTCTTGCTCGTGTCATCTATAAAAATCATAATCTGTCTAATTTTTCATTTAACAAATCAATTTCTCGCTGAAGAAGGTCTCTCTGAATCTTTTTCTGTTCATTGAGTCCGTCAAGCATCTGGGCAAGCTTTATTCTGATCACCGGTTCATCAATTATTTTGATAATACTTTCATGATAATTATACACGTTGTGATTAATCCTATACGATGAGCCAGAAATATCTTTTTTTATTTTCTCTTCGTTAAGCCATGTGATTGTATCTTCTATTTTATACTTTGCAAAATCCCCGATTAACCCATCTTGCACAAAAAAAGAGTGTGCTAAAAGATCCGTTATATTTGCACCAAAAGACTTCATCGAATGATAATGGTTATCTAGCACAGCGGTTCCCTTTTGACCACTTTTCCAAAGATAAACCACATTACTATTCGGAAAATCAGATAACGTTAAAGGATCGTGCGTTGCAATAATAATCTGGAGATTAGGACGTTTCTTTTCAGACCTTTTATTAGTTTTTGTATTTACATCCCAGACCATAGGGGTTAATTTTGAAAAAATCAGGGACATGGTTCTGCTTAGTGCGTAAATAAACTTTCTTTTCCATATCGGATGATAGCCCAGGTCTGCTTCATCGAGTATGAGCAGAAAATTTTCCGCTTCTCTCATATGACTTCTCGTCTGAGTAAATTCGTAGAAAGCAGAATACAAATTTAATATTGATTTTTCTCCATACGATAGATTGACATTGGACTCTATATCAATGATGTCCTTAACGCCCATTGGAAGATTTGAAAAATACTCACGGACTTTTGAATAAACATCGAAAAGAGCTGCCAGCAGCTCATCTACATCCTCCCTTTCTACATCTATTTTTAAAATGGATTTATCATTTTCATATACGATATCTTTAGAAAGGGACATAAAAATTCCATGCAGCCTTTTAATGTTCATAAGACCATTGATATTATGAAGAACATTAGATTTCAGTTCTGTATGAGTCTGAAGATCCTTATACGTCAATTGATTAAGGCTGTAATGTTTCATGACAATATCTGTCAATTCAGTATAGTTATCAAGCCTTATCTTATCCTCATACTGGTAAAAATTCTTATCAATCTGCACAATATATTTGATAAGATAATTATCCAAGATTTCATAAAAGCTAGCGCTCTTTAGTATTCTTTCAAAATCAAAGGTTCCACTGATTTCAGTTCTGCCAAAAGTATCATTTATAATAAGGAAGGAGAGTAAATTGATTTCGATATTCTTTAGAAAATCTCCAGAGTCATGTACAAGATGTTCAAAGTGCTCTGTTTTATTCTGATACTGTGGCATATTCCAAATATCATTAAGAGCATCCGTAATATTCGAACTCTTTATTATCTTTAAATACTCACGCAGAAGGCTTCCTGTATCTCTATAATCTCCAACTCGTAAATCTCTTTCTATTGTGTGCATGAGTGTTTCTGTTTTCTGAGGATTTCCAATATTTGTGTCAATATAAACTTTGCGAAAATCACGCTTATGCAGTTTTTTTGGAATAATGTTAAGAGCATCATATATCGGGAAGTCTGGATAAATATCTTTTATAACTTTACTAACATTCGAATGCAAAAAAACAGTATCTCTTCTAACATTATCCATAAACACTTCATTTATTTTCCTCTCTGGATTGCTAGAATTTAAATCGAGAGGGGAAAAAAAAGATTCTGTTTTTGGATCAAAAACAGGCGAAAAATAAAGTTTTGTTAAATTCAACTGATTAAACTTACTATAGTTAAGTCCCAAAGGAAACACAATGGAAAAACCCGTTCCTTCTTTATACTGACCAGAATCAATTCTTTCTCCAGTCCTATTATCTACTGAAAAGGTGCCATCGACATTCTCATAAATAAAAACGGCCTTAGTATGTTCTTGAAATCCTGTATTAATTATCTTTAAAATATTTGTTTTCCCTGCCCCATTAGCTCCCACTAGTGCTGAAATTAAAGAAATCTCTTTATCCCAAAAATTCTTTATGTAACTTTGATTTTCCCTTACAGACACTGTAAGGATATCATCATCTGATTTCGAAAACTCATAAACATACCTCCCTCCAAAATTTAATGTCTGAGGCTTTTCAAATAAAAAATGTTCATGAACATATAAAGCGGCTAGTGTCATTTTGCTGTTTTTTTATAGGTAAATATAAGATTTAGTTTCTAGACTACTTACTTCTTTAATATCTCAACATTTAACTATTAATTGAACTTAATCCCAGTATAAAATTCAATTAGCATTTATATAAAAAATTGATTAAAACTGACATCAAGTAATACGAATAAGCAGGAGACAAAAGAAGAATAAGTTAACAAAACTGTTTATAAATTTGTATTCAAAAAATGAAAATATTACATGATTAAATTTAAATTGCTTATACCCAATAACAGTCATCATCATTCTAACTTGTAAGATTATATTTTTAAAATTATGGCTAGTCATTTAAATTCAAATAAAGAACTTAAAAAATCAATCGAATTAGCCACTAGAAGCAAAAATCTCACTCCTAAAATAAAAAACTGGTGTTCTCATATACAGATTCATTCGGAGTACGGAGGCATAATCGGACAAATGGGACTTCCTACAATGAATTTCATCTCCTGCAATCAAGCCGATGGCGGGGGCGGAATGGATTTAGAATGGGTGTCATACAGCTTTATCACAGAGTCATGTAAAGGGTGCGCATTTCATAATGAGGTTTTTCATAAAAACTTCGGAAGAGAAGCTCTTGCAAATTATAATAAAATTACAGAGCTTCAGATAGCAAAAAAACACAAAGAAGAGCAGATTATCAACACTTTGAAATCTAAGCTAAAAAGCAAAATCTTTGATAAGTTCAAAACATCAAAAACAACTGAAATTTCCATTCTGCGGCTAGTTAACAAATTAAGCATTCAAAAAAAACAAAAAGCAACTGCTGAAAATCTCTTGGAGGCTAGTAAGCTTCAACCTGTTTTTTTTAATTCTTTGGCACTTGATTGTCTGGCTATATATTTTGAAAATAGTGACATTGGCACTATAATCACAGAAACTTTCGTAAATACAGCAATTAACGATTCCTCAAAAATCACGGATTTTTCTAAAGAAAGAATATTACTGAGTCTCAAAGGCGGCTGTCAGCTCAATCTACTTTCCCGAATAATTCCGAGTCTGAATGTTGATAAAAATCAAGAAGAAATACTGGTTCAAAACCTTGTAAAAGGTTACAGCAAAAGAAGTTTTTTTGAAAGGAACGATATATTTGAAAATCATTCACCTTATATCATTGATTTTATTTCTTTATTTAGTGAACGTCACACAGCAACTTACCTGAAAATTTTTCAGGGCTGTCTTATGGATGAGGAACCAGCTGTACGCAAAAACTCATGTCTGATAATCTATCAGCAGTCCATAAGAAAAAATCAACTTATAAATGAGTTTATTAAAACTATGATACACTCATTGGATATCGAAGAAGACAGCTATGAACAAACGGACTGGATAATAAAAAGAACCTTAATAAAGTTTTGTTATTCAGATATTGATCTAGTATTGAGTGAAGTTTTCGAAATCCAACCAAAATTGTCAAAAGGTGGAAAAGAAGAAATCTTGGAATTTTATGACGAACTTCTTAAAAATTCTGATTTGATGGAATCATATCCTGACGTTGGTGAAAGAGTAGAGGAACAAATCATCACAATGTTCAGTAGAAATGAATTGGCAGACTCACTACACAGTCCCTTGAGTGTTTTGAAAAAACGTATCGCTGCTGCTCCAAATAAATTCACAGCTAAATTCGACTTATTCACAGGATTCTTAATTAAAGCGGTTCAAGATAGACTCACATTTGATTGGTATAAAGATAATCTTGATTCCAATACTGCCACATTTAATCCTCTTCAGGGAAGAAATTTTTATGATATTTTTCATGAAGATACTGTGCTTAACAATAAAATTTCGGTCCTAAGTGATATATTAAAATATATAATTACCGTTGATCAGAACAGATTAATCCCTGATACTCTTAAAATAATTAAGAATCTTTCCTCATCTGAAAAGAATGAGGAGCAGATTAAGTATCATCTAATTATTGTATTAAGGACTTCTGCTACACAAATTCCATCGGTTTTAACAATCCTGCCTGATCTATACAACTGGATTTTAGATATGGAAAGTATTCTAGTTAGAATCCAGGCTTTGAAATTGCTCGGCAGATTCATCGCTAAGAATTTAGAAATCCTCCCCAACTCTATATTCGATCTACTTCATCTTCTGCTTGATGACCAAGACGTTCGAATAAAAAAATATGCAATCGATGCTTATTCTGAAATTTTGACTGCTAAGCCCTCATTTGTAAGTATCAGCACCATTGTTTTTTTAATTGCGCAGTTTGGAAGTTTATATGTAGATATACACAAATCAATTTCTGATCTGACTTACACTTTAATAAAAATAACATCAGAAGAAAATCAAAAAAAAATTTTGGAGGGCACTATTACTTTACTGCGAACCCATTTTTCCCAAAAAGAGCCTGATCGAGAGTTCTGCCATAAACTCCTTGAGCAGGCAGTCTTTATAAACCGAAAAATTAATACTAAAAATTATCGTGAGTCCGAGAAATATATTATTGATACTTATCTGTTACCAGAATGCTTTCTCAAAAACTATGATCAAAGAATATCTGCTTTGGAATTATTAACAAAACTCCGAAGAAAAAATCAAGAACTGAATAAGGTATGGCTGGATGCGACACTTGATATTTTGAATACTTATCGCCCCCAACGTCTCGAAGTATCAATAGGCAATTCTTTTCGTAAAAATTTTTTTGAAGAATTTTATAGTCTGAACTCAACCGATTTAAGTGAAAATTTTTCTGCTGTTGAACTGTATTTCAAAAATAATATAGAGCACATTGATTTTTATGGATTTGATTTTTTAAATTTTATTGATTCGTTCGGATATTTTGGATTGTACGAACAGAATATAAAATTATGTGGAATTATAACCCAAAAAACAAAAGATATACCAGCCCTAAGTTACATGTTTAAAAAAGCGGAAATGCATAAGATTTTTGCAGAGGCTACTGTTTCTGGGGATTTCATAATACTAAATAAATATATTGAACAGTTAAATCCGAACTACTTTGACAATTTTCTAAAAATTCAGCTCGTCGTGAGAGCAAAAACACTTGAAATGTTTTCTCATTTTACTTTAGGTACGCTTTCAGCAGTAATTAATCGAAAAACTGAAATCCAGCAGATCTGTAGTGATATAATTACGGAGACTGCTAATACAAAAGAAAATGCAATTTTTGTTAATTACAAATTTATCCTCAACTCTATCTTCTTGCTGATCGAATGGTGCGATAAACTATTAAATGGTACAGATGATAATGCTTTAAAAACTTCAACTTTAACTAATCTAAATCTTGTTAACTTTAATTTATTCTCCCATCTTGATTCATTATCTTCTGAAACAAAAATGTTGCAGAGTATGATTTTAGAAGCGCAGACTAGCGATCTATCTAGAGTGAATGAAATAATAAAAGTCTTTGTGCAGCTGAAATGGCCGTTAATAACAAAATTAAGTGCAAAAACTTACTATCCAAAAACTTTCAAAGAAGAAAATCCAAAACAAGATACAGCCGATATCATAGTAATATCACTTGAACTTTATCTTCATGATATTCCATGGGCAAATCCTCAGATTTTAAAAGCTCAAGAAATTTATTTGATTAAAGGCCGTTTAAAATTGAATAAAATTCCGAAAAACTCTGACTTGTTGAAAATACTGTCATCAACAACATCTTCAGACCTCTTTGAATTAAAATTAAATGATATCAATCTAACTGATGGACATGAGTATGAAATCGAAGGTTCGCTCCTTTTCAAATTTGCTCAAAACAGTTTTGAAGATAACATTAGTATAAAACTGGTTCCCTACTTAATGGGTACTCTTCAAGAGGAATTCACCCCTATCATAATAGGTTACGATGAACTGAATGCTAAAGTAATTGATAAGTCTAATACTCTATTTAAAACAGGATTTGATTCTATGGATAAAAAAGTTTACGATATTTATACTAATCCGCTTTTAACCAGACTGGAAAATGAAAACAGAACCAACTTTATAATTCTTTTAGCAGCTATTGCTAATTTTCAGGGATACTGTCTCCAGAGTGGCGTATACAAAAATATATCATCTGTGAAAGAAGAGGATTTTCGAGATACTCTTATTCAACATCTCACTGCTAATCCCAATATAGGTGGAAGCTTAGTTAAAGAATCCCAGGTAGCTGGGGGTAGAGTAGAAATATCATTTAGAAATCATATAGCTGAACTAAAAGTAGAAAAATTAATTTCTGATCGCTCAAAATTGATACAAAAATACTCCTCTCAAGCTGTTGCTTATGCTTCGGGCAACGGCAAAAGTGTCTCCATAGTCTGTGTTTTAGATCTGACTAAAAAAACACTTCCACCTGGTCCACCTGCGGACAATATTATTTTGAAATCGACAAAAATACATGGATTTGAAAACGAAGATTCAGATGGGCATTTTCAAGTATTTGTTTTTATAGACGGTAATACGAAAAATCCGAGCAGCTACAGCAGATAACTATAAAACAATATTCAAGCATTAACCGAACTGGGATCTTTTTCTAATTCAATGTTTAAGATTTCTGATACGGCAGTAGAGATTTTTGGAAGTAAATCTAATTTTATTAAATTTATACAATCACATGATAATCATAGAGTTGAGGCTACACAGGAGTTTCTTGCTCTTTACACGCTCCTGCAAATTGTTGACCATTCCTCTGCTATAATTTGCACCCTAATTTCCCATTTGATAAAAAGATAAAAATTTACGTGTATTAACTAATAAGAACACAAAATGAACTACACTTCAAGACCATCCAAAAATATCAAAAGTGGCATCAAGTGTTCGACAGTAATACCTCTTAGCCCGCGAAAAGCACCTCAATGAGGTGCTTTTTACATTTTAATACTTTCCTTTTTTTACAAAATCCTATATTTTACAGTACCTAAGCACCGATGTTGATTCAATTGGCAAATGAATTCTATTTTCATTTTACCCCTTAAATCTGATTCGACAAGTACCCTATTTGGTACCCTATAGTTTTAGGTATCTACATCTGGCACTGACGCTAAACGCCAAAAAGAAAAAAATAAAGCGTAGTGATTTTGTAGCAGCATTTACAACCTTAAATTTAGATGTAAAACAACAAGATAATATATTCAACAAAATGGAAAAGGCCAAAGACAAATGGCTCGATCTAATTGACAAAAGTTTTTTGAGCGAAGATTTTAAACTAGCCTATAAAGAATTAATTGCAGAACGATTTTCTAGATTAAATCCGAATCAATAAGATATAAAGTTAAAAACAGATTCAGATCTATAGAATGCTTTACAAAAGGCTAACAAGTTTACAAACTCATATTGCATATCGCGATTTGCAATATGTACTGAGTATTGAGATTTATTTCTTAACTCTATGTGATGGCTAAGTTAGCATATCCAGTAATGTTGTCCAAACCAATATAGGTTCCGGCATACGGAAATCCTTTGGCTTTTGTCCAAGAAATATCATCGGCTGCATATTTAGTGAGATTTTTGCCGTTTTCTTCCGAAGTTTTTCCTTCGTAAGTGCTTTTTATAATTTCTAGATTTGTCATTGTTTTTTATTTAATGAACAACTTGACAATGCCATAAGCATCGCCAAGCTGCATACAATAGAATTTACCATTTCATTTCTCCTGTGTTTACTTTTGCGCCTATTTGTAAGGCAGTTTCAAAAGTAAGTGTTGGATATTTTGCTTTTATGGCTGTGATTAATGATTCAGAAGTCTTGTTGGTTTTCAACGCTTCTTCGTAGAATTGAATATAATTTTTGGTATGGTTTACGGCCGAAATATCAAAAGGAGAATTGTTATTGGCATGAGCAGGAATTACAATTTCAGGATGCAGGGCGGTGATTTTGTCCAAAACTGCGATCCAGCTTTTGCGTGCCTCTGGCGTTTGTGCATCGGCCATCCAAAGGTTGAAAGTAGTTCCAAAAACATTGATTCCGCCAACGACTGCTTTGATGGAAGGAATCCAAACAAAAGTTTTATTCGAAAAATCTTCCAAACCAATGATTTCTAATTTTTGACCTTCTAAATCAATACTGTTTCCTTTTAAAACCTGAGGCAAAATAGCGTTTGAAGTAATGTTTTTGCCTAATCGTTCGCCCCAAACTTCTAATTTTTTTTGAGCCGTGGCTTTGATGTGTTCTACTGTGGCCGGAGAAGCATAGGCGGTAACTTCCGGAAAATATTTTTTGAACACTTCCAATCCGAAGTAGAAATCAGGATCACCGTGAGAAACGTAAATAGTGGTCAGTTTTTTACCACTCGCTTTAATTTCTTGCGCTACTTTTTCGGCATCCGCCAAAGTGAATTGTGCGTCAATCAAAACGACATCAGTTTTTCCTGAAATGATTACCGAGGCTACACCAAAACTGTTTTCTGATGCATTGTAAACTTGAATTTTTAAATCTTTAGCTTCAATTGTTTTGAAACTTTGTGCCTGTGTTTCCATATTAAATAAAATTAAAATTGTTAAAAATACTGTTGAGATACTATTTTTCATTTTTTGTGTTCTTATAAATTAACACTGCAAAGATGAAAAGGTATGTAGCCTCAAAACATTAAACTAGTTTAAATAATTAAAAGGAAATTCTTATTTTTTGGAGGCTATTTTCTTTCGAATGTTACTCAAAAAAACATTGGTAATACCTAAATAAGCAGCTACCTGAATATTAGAAAGACGTTGAACAAGTTGGGGGTATTTTTCATTAAATTCTATATAACGGGACTCAGCTGTTTTACTTAGGTTGTCAATCATCCTGCGTTGAAGAGCCACGTGTGTTTTTTGGGTCATTACCCGAAATAGTTTTTCTATTTTGGGTAAATTAGCATAGGCAAATTCTTTGTCTTTTTTAGAAATTAAAAGTACTTCGCTGTCTTCGAGAGCTTCTATAAAAAGTTGCGATGGTGTTTCGGTGGTGAAACTGTCGATATCGGTAATCCACCAATTTTCTGTGGCAAAATAAAGCACTTGTTCAAAACCATTTTGATCAATATGATAGACCCGAAAAAGCCCCTTGTTGACAAAACCTTCGAATTTGCAAACTTCACCTTCTCGCAGTAAAAAACTTTTTTTAGTAATTGTTTTTTGCTCAAATAAACGGCAAAACAAGTCTGTTTCATTTTCTGAAAGAGAAATGTGTGCCGCAATATTTTTTTTAAGAAGCTCAGTCATATTTTTCCATTGAAAACATAAATGTAATCAATTTAAATTTTGAAACTCATTTTAGATTCACTTAGAAATTGATTGAAAAGCAAAACGAATCTTGATTTGTAAGGTTCATTACCTTAAAAAAAATTGCAACAGGGTATCAATCTGTTGCAATTTATTGTGAATAAACACCTTGCGGTATTATTTTTTTTTAATTAACTTTTGATATATCGTTCCGCAGGCTGGCCAGTTTGTGAGCCTTGCATTAATTTTATTCGGGCATCTTCGTAAGTATCAATTAGATTTTGATCGTTTACAGACGGATATGTCAATAATTCTCCTTGATCCAGTCCTGCTAGAACGGCATCGACGCAATCTTCAGTCTTCATAATCGTTGACTGTTCCAATACGGACAGCGGTACGCCGCTAACTTCCCATATTTCTGTCGCTGTGGTTGCTGGATTTACCAGCTGAATATGGATATCAGTCCCTTTTACTTCCTCCTGCAATCCTTTGGTATATTGAATCACAAAACCTTTTGTACCGCTATAGATCGCACTTATAGGTAAGGAATAAAATCCAAGTACTGAGGCGATATTGATTAAAGTACCTTCATTTTTCTCTAAAAACTGCGGCAGAACAGCATTAGACAATAACATTAATGCAGTTATATTTACATTCACCATTTCTTTCTGTTTTAGCACACTGGTTTTAGTTACTGAATTAAGTGTAGAGGTGCCTGCATTGTTAATAAGCAATGTTATGCTCTTATCGTTTCTTAAATCTTCAGCCACTTTTTCTAACTCTGTATCCAATGACAGATCCGAAACTAAGTTGGTTACCTTAATTCCATATTGGTTTTCCAATTTTTCTGCCAGCAGATCCAATCTGTCCTTACGACGCGCAACCAATTTTAAATCATAACCTCGTTTTGCCAATCTTTCAGCAAATACCTCTCCTAAACCTGACGATGCGCCGGTGATTACCGCGGTACCCATTTTTTTGTTTTCTTGCATTTTAATAAAGTTTTTGTTTTACTTCTCAAAGAGATTTATTCATCAATTCAATGTAAACTGATCTGTTTACATATTGTAAATGTAAACCGATTTGTTTACTTTTGCAAATAAATTTTTCATTCATGGAAAAAAAAACAAAAACAACTTTAAAATCCACAAAAAGGGAGGAGATTATAAAAAGTGCTTATGAAATTTTTTATAAGAACGGTTTCCATGCGACTGGTGTGGATGCTATCGTTGATAGTACTGGAATATCCAAACGGACACTTTATAAACACTTCGCCTCAAAAGAGGGACTCATTCTTGCTGCGGTTGGCTATTACCACCAAATCACCTATAAAGCGATATCTGATTATATTGAAAAATCAACAGCAGATAAACCAGTCGATAAGGCTTTAATGATTTTTGACTTCTTGGCAGAACTGGTTGATGCCGGCAATCTTGAGGGCTGCTTTGCAATGAATGCAAAAACAGAATATTCAAATAAGGCGATAGAAATAGAATCTGCCTGCGATGGACACGTCAATGCGCTAAGGGGACTCATTGAAAAATATCTGTCAGAGGCAAAAATTGCGCAAAGTGAATCGCTGGCCCTGCAGATTATTATGTTATTTGAAGGTGCAATTTTGCGAAACAAAGCCACTAAAAACTCTGTACCAACCAAATTGGCCAAGTCCGCCGCAAAATCAATCTGCAGTCAAAATCTTAATGCAATTTTATAGGCGTTTAATGTTTTGAGATAGCGAATTACCTCAATAGCTTGAAATTGAATACAAAGCAAAATAAAAATACCGGCACAATAATAAACGCATCATAATTAATACAGTGTACTTAAACGTGTCACCGTTTTTTTTTTACATAGTATCTACAATAGTAGTGTTTTCATGTTTGGTAGTTTATAAAATATTTTAATTTACTATTTTCGGGGTTTAAACCAATTCATAACTCATTAGCCAATTTGCCAATGATAACCAAATCTTCCACTCTTACTTGCTCCAATCCTCCTGATCCTGCCATATCTAATCCGAGCATTCCTCCAATTTATTAAGAGTGTTTTATTTCAAGATTAAACAAATTCATTCTCTTCTACTTGAATACTATTTAATTCACTTTGTGCCGAAAGACTTTCTGATAACTCTTCTAGAGTTCTTCCTTTGGTTTCCGGCATTTTAAAGAAAACCCAAAGCAATTGCCAAACCATCATCAAACAAAAAACACTAAAAACTGTTGTTGCTCCAATTTCTTTAAATAAAAACGGAATAAAAGAAGGAATCAAAGCTGCCAAAATCCAATGAACTGATGTTCCAAAAGAAGTTCCTGCTGCTCTTAATTTATTAGGGAATAATTCAGAAATAAACACCCAAATAACAGACCCCTGACCGATGGCATGAGAGGCTATAAATAAAAAGAAAAATACAGGCACGGCCATTCCTTTCCATTCAAAATAAAAAGCCATAGTCACTAGACCTAATGAAATAATATACCCAAATGATCCTATATACATCAAAGTCTTTCTTCCATATTTATCTATTAATGAAATTCCAATTAAAGTAAAAATTAAGTTTACCAAACCTATTCCAATACTGCTAAAAAAAGACGCCGATTTTTCGAGTCCTGCCAATTCAAAAATACGCGGTGCATAATACAAGAATGCATTGATTCCTGAAAATTGATTAAACAATGCAATAAAAAAAGCTAACATCAGTGGCTTCCTATATTTTTTTATAAATATCGATTCATCAAATACTTCATTGTGCTTTTCATTTTCCATTGCCGCAATTTCTAATGCTACTTCCTCATCTGAATTTATTTGTTTTAAAATAGCAATAGCTTTTTCACGATCTTTTTTATAATCATAAACCCATCGTGGGCTTTCTGGAATTCCAAAAACTAACAAAGTATATAATAAAGCCGGAACAGACTGTATCCCAAGCATCCATCGCCATGAATTCTCTCCAATATCCTGCAATAAATAATTAGACAGAAAAGCAATTAAAATACCAAATACAATATTAAATTGATACATTGCAACCAATTTACCTCTGTCTTTAGCAGGCGTAATCTCCGAAACATATGTTGGAGCTGCAATAGTTGAAGCTCCAATTCCAAGTCCTCCTAAAAATCTAAAGATTGAGAAAACAATTGAATCATTTGTTAAGGCCGTTCCAACTGCTGAAAGAAAAAACAAAATACCAATTATTACAAGTGTTTTCTTTCTACCTAAAATATTTGTTGGAATTGCTCCAAAAATTGCTCCAATTACTGTTCCCCAAAGTGCGGAAGACATTACCACTAATCCATGATACAAATCTGATGAATTCCATAATTGTTGTAACTGCTTATCAGCTCCAGAAATTACGACCGTATCAAAACCAAATAGGAATCCAGCCAATGCAACCACAATAGACCAGTATATAATTTTTTTATTATTCATTTTTACTTTAGTTTTTGGTTAATTTTTTATTCCTTCTAATTGAATTTATAGGTTAGCAATGGCTGTTCCCCTTCCTTCAGTTTCTTATATCTCAACAGAGCTTCAACATAATAATAATCGGCATATATAATCGAATAATCAATTTCTGAATTTGCTGGCTTATGTCCTGTAGAATGCAGTAAAAGTGCAGTGTTTTTAGTTTTACTTTGATAATTATCTGATAGTTCTTTAAGCATACCTTCCGCTTTATCGAAATACTCTTTACTTAAGGCACTATCTTTAGTATAAGTTGACAATTCTAAAAGAGCTGAAGCTACTACAGCTGCTGCTGAAGCATCTCTTGGTGCATGTGGTATTGCTGGATCATCAAAATCCCAATACGGTATTAAGTCTTTTGGTAATCGATCTAAATAAACTCGGGTAACCTTATGAGCAAAATCTAAAAATTTAGGATCTTTTGTCTCTCGATAAACCATAGTATAACCGTATATCGCCCAAGACTGTCCGCGTGCCCACATACTGCTATCGCTATAGCCCTGATGTGTTACCCCTTTAATTTTCTCGCCTGTTTCTTTATCATAAACCACAACATGATAAGATGTATAATCGGGTCTAAAATGATTTTTCATTGTAACAGTTGCATGACTTACAGCCATATCATAAAGTGATTTGTCTCCCCCATTTTTGGATGCCCAAAACAACAATTCCAAGTTAATCATATTGTCCATAATAGTATTATGTTGCGGCCATTCCATATTTGGAACATTTCTTGGCCAAGACAAGATAGTCCCAACTTTTGGATTAAAGAGCTTAGCTAAATTATTGGCTGTTTTTAAAATCACTTCTTTATACTCAGGATTATTTGTCAAACGATACCCATTCCCAAAACTATTAAAAACCTGAAAACCTAAATCGTGGTCTACCGCGGGTGTAACAGCAAGCGCTGCCAAATAATTTGTAAATTTATCTGCAGCCACCTCCCATTTATGGTCGCCTGTAGATTCATATAAATACCAAAGCTCTCCCGGCCAAAAGCCACTAGTCCAGTCCTTATAATCAACAAATTTCCATTGTTCATTATTGGATGCGATACTTCTTGGAATCGAACCATCCTTAGGTATCAATTTTAAAGCGTTAGATGATTGCTTTGCACAATAATCCAATTGTGCATCTACATCAAATTTATCGCTTAATCTAGTATTTGAAACAGTACTCCCACACCCCACCAGCATTAAAGTTGCAAAAATGGAACCTAAAATTTGTTGCTTAAAATTCATAATATTATTTAATATAATTTCTTATTTGCTTAAATTCCAATAGATCACGTACCTCTCTCGGTGGATATCATAAATTGGTTTTAAAATGTTGTCTGCACCTTTTATTTTAAATTCAAGTGAAGTATCATTTTTCTTGACTATACTCTTCTCTAACTTTTTAGCATCAAAATTCAACTGATTAGATAAATTTGAAGGAATATGATAATCGTAGGTATAGTAGTCATTGTATATTTTAGGGTTACTATAAGGAGCTGGCTCTATCATACCTTCTGTGCCCATGGCTCCTGCAAGCACAATTGGTCCATAGGTTATTGCTGCTATATTTGGATTATCAGATGTTGGAATTACTTTAATCGTCATATTAAACGAAACCTCAATTGTATCTCCATTATTCCATTTACGGTACAATACAATATAATTACCTGGTTTAGCTTTAATTAGTTGTTTTTTTTCATTCACTTTTACTTCAGCATTAGCTGCCCATGATGGATATCGAATATTAATAGGCATACTTACCGGACTCGTGGAGCTAAAAGTAAGTTTGGTACTGCCTACATTCGGAAAACTGGTTTCCTGTTTTATGGTAACCCTCTTTTCTTTCCATTTCAATTCTGAAGGAATGAAAAGGTTCACATACAATCCAGTATCGTGGTAATAAATAAATTCTCCATATTTTGCCTGATTTTCGAAACCACTTCCCACACAACACCAAAATGAATTTTCTGGCGTGCTGTAAACTTTATAAGCTCCCGGTTTCATTGGCAAGAAGTAAGCAATCATTCCTTTCTTTGGATCTTGTTGTCCTAAAATATGATTGTACAACGCTTTTTCATAAAAATCCACATACTTTATCTGCGGATCATACCCATACAAATGACGGGTAAGCTTCAACATATTATACACATTGCAAGACTCTCCCGTGTAACCGCTTAGATGTTCTGAAAGATGGTCGGGCTCAAAAAATTTCTCTTTATCACTATTACTCCCTGTGATGAATGTGTGATGATTGACAACAGTATTCCAAAAGAATTCAGGAATTTCACGATTTTTAGTTCCCCCTTCCAATTCATAATCGCGAGAAATACCTATCAATTTAGGAATATAAGTGTTGGCGTGTTTTTTATTGAGATTGTCTACTTTATCCAAAAGTTGATCCAATGCTTCCTCATGATAAAAAAATTCGGCAAGAAATTTATATTTACTGTCTCCTGTAATTTCATATAAAGTATAGAAAGAATCATTCATTCCTCCGAACTCATTTTTTAGCATCCTTTTACGTTCTTCATCAGTTAAAGGCTTTAACTTTTCATAGGCCCAATCCGCCATTCCTTTGACAATTTCTAATGCTGGATTACTATCACAATACAAGTATTGATCCATTAGACCTGAAAAAAGTTTATGCTGCGTGTACCATGGCGCCCAAACACTTTTCCCTGCAATTGCACGATCAATTAAATTTTGTGGAAACGCACTTAAATATCCATTTTGATTCAATGCTTTTTGAACTTCAAGCAAACCCGTTACCAAACTGTCACTCTTAATTTTATACTTGTTCTCTCCAGTTGCAGCATATAATAAAGCCAAACCGGAAAGAATATGCCCTGTACTATGGCCTCTAAGATCACAATCAAGCGATTCCCAACCTCCCAATTTATTAACCGCTAAATACCCCCCTTCCAAAGCGGTAAATACTCCAGCATTCGTTTTGAAACTATGTAGCAATCTTTTTGCATCGATGCTAAAAATCCAATTACTTTCAAGCATCATATTGTCCTTAAATGGACTATCCAACAATCTTACGTCTTCGAGATTAAATCCCAAAACCTTTACATTTTTGGTATCATCCAACTTCAGTTTTCCTTCGTGCTGTCCAGGATAATGTGACTGCGCATTCATATTAATTGACAATCCAACAACTAAGACTATACACTTAATCATTCTATATTTCATATATTTTCTTATTATTATAATCGTTCTAGCTCTAAATCTTAATTGATTATATCTAATTATTTTTTACTATAAACATTGTCCTTCTTAAGATTATTCAATGAAACGGTTGATACTAAAACCTAGCTCCAAACATACCCACATAAAATCATTCAATGTTACAGAGAATAAAAAACTTAACGGATAAATTATGATGCAATCGCTATAAATTATAGCCCTTATCTGCAAAAAAAATAGAGAATACAACTTTGAATTAATTTATTCCCCTATGATTTCAAAAACATAAGCAAAACCTTGTATTATCTCTCTTATATGATTCAGAAAAAAGAATCAAAATTTAAAAAAAGAAAACAGAGTTAATTGACTTTTAAAAAGCATAAATACAGTTCTTCGCAACAAAAAAAAGTCAACCTAAATAATAAGTTTAACGCCTCTCTAAATCTTCTTGATTCAACTACATTATGATAAAAAAGCTTTGCTCTACTGGTTCTGCTGATTGCAATTTACCCGCTACTCCATATTGCCAGGCGACTACAGTAACTTTTACCGGAAACTTTGTTCTTGGAGGAATTTTGGCAAAATGTAATTTTCCATCTTCTAAATAAGCAGGTCCTTCTTTTACATAGTAATCTACCTTTGTTCCTGCACTAGATTTAGCACCAAGTGTTATTGCACTTCTACCAACTTTTACATTAGACAGCGGATTAAAACTAATCGATTGAGCCATGCCTTCTTTATTAGTAATCGGAAATTTCAAATGCAATTGCTGAACACTACTTTTATAAATAGCATCGCCATTATTGTGTGCCAAAAGCCAAATATCATTACTACGCTTTACATTGTTAAAACCCAGTTTATCAAACCGAATCTCGAATGTGGTATCATTTACTTTTTTTACCGGGCCACAAATTCGGTCAATCAAAAGCGGTGTTTTTGCAAAATCACTAACCGGTTTCACTCTTAAACTATCTGAGAAAAAAGGTACTATTGTAAAGCTAATTCCGTCACTTAATGGCTTAAAATCCAACTGAAAATTAGCATGTGTCTTTTCCGGTTTTACTATTTGTCCATTTTGTTTAAAGCCAATATTTTGATTTTTCTTCCCACGCGCCTGAGCATAAAAGACTTCTGTTGAATTAGCTATTTGTTGATCAAAAACCCAAGAAGCCGTTTTCTTCTCTCCAACAAATCGATTAAAACTAGCTGGAACATACTTTGGAATTGAATCATGTCTCCATTTATCCATAAGCCAACCAGATTCAGGTTTTACCACATTAAGCTTTGGATAATTTGTTAAAGAGTAACTTTTTGGTAGTCTTCTTTGAGCAGCTGAACGAATGTAGTCCGCAACATACTTCACTAAAGCATCTGAATAATCAAAATGACCATGCCCAGCATCAGCAAATAAAGTAATAACACTTTGTGGATGTTTGGCTATGTATTTATAAGCAGGCGCAATTCGTCTATCCCACCATTCATACTCGCCCATTACAAACAGGCCTGGAATTCCATCAATATTTCTACTGCCCCAATCAGGATTTGGTTTACCACTCCCTGTTAAATTACTCTGAGGTGAATCTCCATGTACTGAAACCAAGGCAAGAGTCCGCTCAGGATTAAAAGCCGCAAAATTCCATGGAAAACTTGCCATTGCAGAATGTCCAATCGGTACAATTGGAGCGTAGGCTAATTCTTGATAACCTGAAACATCAGCTAATGATTTAAACATTTCATCAATAAACTTATCTTCATTTTTAGCACGATCATAAGTCCAACTAACCACCGGAGTCACCCAAACCTCAGCAAAACCAATTTCAGCCATTACTTTTCTGAAATAGGGATTCTCCATTATTCCTTCTTCTATCATGTTATGTTGTCCAAACACTATCCCTCTAATCTGCTTGCAATTTTCAGGAATCCATAAAAAAACTTGGGGATGATCATTGGTTTCCTGAGATACCATACTATTTACCTTTGCACTCCACTGCCAAACCTGAGCATACCCACTAAGACAAAAAAAGCTCAGACAGAAAATTATATAATTTACTTTTCTCATTTTACACAAGCTTATTTTTTCTTTTCTTCAGAAATGAATAATGCCACGCCACCACTAACTTTCAAATCAAATGTCAAAATATCTCCTCCTTTTATTTTTTCTTCCAAAACTGCTACTTTAGTTCTAGTTTGTGATGCATCGTCATCCTGATAAGACTTTACAATATACTTTTTCCCCTTTTCAAGAAAATTAGTTGGAAAACTTATTTTTCGGGCTTGTTTATTGGTAATTGATCCCACGAACCACTCATTACCACTTCTACGGGCTACAGTTGCATATTCACCAATTTCCCCATTAATTACTTTTGTTTCATCCCACACGGTTTTTACTTTATCAAAAAATTCTATTTCCTTCTCGCCTTGATAAGCTGATGGTTGGTCATACCAATATAGGAACTGAATTGGACTATAATAAACCACTGATAAAGCTAACTGATGTGCATGTGTGTTTTTAATCGCTTTACTATAATATGCAATGGTATAATCGGCGGGACCAGCTAAAAAACGGGTAAAAGGCAGGATGGTATTATGATCAGCATCCGGCATTTCTTCGTTTCCACGAATTCCTTCCTGCGTCATTAAATTAGGATAAGTACGGCTAAAACCTGTTGGACGATATTCATCATGAATATCAACCATTAAATTATATTCAGCACATTTTTTAACCGCCTCGTGTAGCCATGTTGTCCAACGTTGATTTCCAACTTCCACAAAACCAAATTTAATTCCTTTGATTCCCCATTTTTTATACAAAGGCAAAATGGAATCCAATTGCTGTATCAAAGCACGCTGATTAACATAAACCCAAAGTCCAATTCCTTTTGAAGCAGCATAAGCAGAAAGTTCAGGTATATTAAAATCTTTATTTTCTGAAACTGTTGTCGCATCGGAACTCATTTTCATCTCGGGTCCGTACCAACCTGCATCCAAGTGAACATATTGCAAACCATGATCTGCGGCAAAATCAACACATTTTTTAGCATCAGCTTGAGTCATTTTAGCCACTCGAATTGCTTTTCCAGGTTTAATCCACGATACCTCTTTTAGTTGATTATCTGGATTTAAATTCAGAATAATATCTTTATTTACTATTAAATCAGTCGCTTTATCTGTAGCCATAATGACACGCCAAGGTGTAAAATAAGCAGGAATTACATCGACACTGCCATAAAGCGTTGCCTGAAGCGTATTTGTTTTTGCAGCATTCAAACTAAATTTCATTCGTGCATAATCCGTCATTTGCGCTTCCGCAATAGCTACTGTTAAACCATTTGTTAACTTCATTGTTAGCGGACGCTCACTCTGTCCTTTCCAATCTTTCAACGGAAGTAATGAAAATAGTCCTTGAGCCCATGGTTCATAATAAGCAAAAGTTCCTTCTGGCATTGTGAACTGGGTTTGTTCCCCAACAATATGCAGAAATAAACCATTTGTTGGTTCCGGAAAATGATAACGAACCGCTACCCCTTCGTCATAAGCCCTTACAATAACATTCATGAAATAGCTTTTATTTTTATCGTAACCATCACCTTGCTTTTCTTTAGGAAGCTCACCTTTACGAAAGGAAATCGTCATCTCATTATAATTATTGCGAATACTTGAATTTTCACCATAAACAGGCTTCCAAGTTTCATTAGTAGTATTTCGTTTAGCATCGATAAAATTCAAATTCTCTCCCCAGACCTTACAGGTGTCATTAGGGATTGCAAGAGCCGATTCGAAAGTCTGATTTTCTATCAAAACTCCTAATTCTGATTCCAACACAATCATTTTTCCTTTATAAGAAAGGGTATAATACATTTGCTTATCATTCGAACCATCTTTTTTTTGATAAAAAGTAAACTCGTAAGCTCCATCTGGTGAATTTAATTTTTGAAGGGTTTCCTCAATAATAGACTGCGACTGAATTGTCACAGCATATAAAAGGCACACTAACAATAAGTAAAACTTGTTATTTTTCATTTTTCTTTTATTTCGTTATTCTAAACCAATCAAAATCGGCATATCCACCCATTCTAACATTGGGTTCGCTGATTGCAAAAATTCCAATTTTTGCGGAAATCCAAAGATCTTTTTCTGCATTTGCTTCTTCGCCTATTTCGACAAAATCACTTCCATTTTCACTATAACTAAATTTACACTTTGCATTTGGAGCAGTGATTATCATACGCAACTGCACTTCATTCGAATTTAAAGACTTTTCTGCAATGATCTTTTCTTTTGTTCCATCATTAGCATTGATACAACTTACCTGTTGCACCCAATATCGGTTATCATGAAAAGCAATTGCTACATAAACATAAGTTTTCCCCATAAGCAACAAACCACCTTTTTTACCTGAGGTTTGCCATTCGCTTGTTAGTTTAACCTTGGTTGTAGCAATAAAATTAGGAGCTGGCAATTTTTGCAATAACAGATTGGGTACATTCCAAAGATTAGGCTCCTCTTTCTGACTAATAGTAAAAAGCCTCAAATAATCAGTCCCCGGAATTTGAGCACTCCACTTTACAGAAGAATTAGCATACCATTGCCATTGTAAACCTGGCTTACCGTTTAAAAATTCGTCACTTTCAACCGGATGCATGATCGGGAAATTTTTTCCTTGTATTGGTTTGGCATTAGTCAGCACAGGTTCCCCAATGCCGTTACTATCAAAATCCCTCCCAATTATAGGCCAATTTTCTTTCCACTGCATAGGCTGCAAATGCAATACGCGGCCATAAACCCCTTGATCTTGAAAATGTATAAACCATGAACTATTATCAGGAGTAGTTACCCAAGCACCTTGATGTGGACCATTTATTTTAGTACTCCCCTGCTCTAAAACGATTTTATCTTCATAAGGACCATAAATACTCTTGGAACGCATGGCCACTTGCCAACCATTTTCAACTCCACCTGCAGGGGCAAGAATATAATAATAGCTGTCTTTTTTATACAATTTTGGACCTTCCATGGTATGGTGTTTTTCGTGTGCATCAAAAACATTTTGTCCTTCATCCAGCACTGTTGTCCCTTCGGGATTCATTCTATTGATCGTAAGCATGCTATTAATTCCTGCGCGACTTCCCGCCCAAGCATGAACTAAATAAGCATTTTCACCCTCCCAAAACGGACAAGGATCAATGATTCCTTTTCCTTCCATTACCAATTTAGGTTTCGACCATTTGCCATAAACATCTTTGGTTTTAATCATATATACCCCGAAATCAGGATCTCCCCAATAAATATAATATTCTCCATTATGAAAACGAATGGCTGGCGCCCAAACTCCTTTACTATGTTGGGGAATATCAAACACGGCTTCCGGAATTTGTTTGTCTAAAGCATAATTCATGATTTCCCAATTCACCAAATCTTTGGAATGCAAAATGGGTAAACCTGGCGTACAATTAAAACTACTCGCCGTCATATAATAATCATTCCCTACTCTAATTACATCAGGATCCGAATAATCTGCATACAAAATAGGATTTGTATAGGTACCGTCACCAAGGTCTGATTGCCAAACTTTTGAAATATAGTTTTGAGAATTATACTGACCATTGTCAAATTGTTTTTCACTTATTGATTTACAAGAATATAAAGTGATAAAAACTAGTACAATATAAATCGCATATTTAATCTTAAAGGTCATTGAATTACTTTCTTAAATTGTTACTAATCTTATTTGATAATCACTAATAATGGATTAGCGACTATCTTTGCTTGCTTGCCAAGCATTTCATCCCATTGGGCAGTATCTGAAACTTGCCCACTTTCTGTCCATGCAAAACCTGCATAATAGACAATCTTCTTCTCTGCATTTGTAATGATTAACAAATTACTTTGGTCAGGAGTTTTAGATTCATTTGCAAAAGCTGCACTTACAACTTTTGGATTTACAACAATCCCCTCACCAACAAAAGAACTATCTATCGGTTCCCAATGACGGAACCAACCTTTTGCTTTGTTGATATTTACTTGACCTTTCTTTTCGTGCAATGTAATTCCAAGTGTGTAATTTGGTATTTTTTTATCTGACTGAAAGCTAATTTCAAATTTTGAAAAATTCGAATTCAAATCCAATGAAATCCTTTTGATTTCATGTACTCCATAAGAGCTCCAAGGTGCGTAAGTCAATTCAAAAACGGCTCTTAAGGGACCTGTTGCTATTGTATTATATGCAATGTAATTTTTGGCTACCTGTAAACTATCCTTTTCCCAAATTCCTGTCCCTCCTGTACCGCGACTTGCTCCAACGTGATAGGGATCGTAACCTTCGCCGTGTTCAATGTGGTAATAACCCGGTTTTTCTACATTTTTTTTATACCAACTATCAATAATAGAATAATCTACTTTTTTAAGCCAAAGATCAATTCCACTCGATAGTGTTCCACCCTCTTTGTGCTCCTCGACTAATTGTTGTGCTACTGGGCCATAAGCCCTAAAAGCTACTTTATTGTTCTCCCATGCATAATCATCAATTCGCTCCGGAACAAAACGAGAAAAGGTAGTTACTTTACTTTCAGCTACTTTTACCGTATCTGAAACGATGGAATAATTTACTGCACTATTTGCTTTAATATCTGCTTCAAAAAGTAGTTCATCTCCTTTTCCATCCGAGTTATAATCAATCCACTGCGTTCTCAAATATTCCTTACCTCCTTTAATTTTAACTCTAATATCTTTTTCAGAAGTATTTTTTAATAATTGCGATAATTTGATGCTAGGAATGCTTACTATTTCCTTACGATTAAAATCAAGAGTATTTTTTACCTCAACATTTATTGTCTTCGGCTCAGGTATTTTAGAACAGCTAGTGGCATATCCATTTGCAAAAAAACTAGCCACAATAACACATAATTTGAAATCTATTTTCATATTTTTTATTCTACTTTTTATTTAAAAGAAACTCCTTCCACATGTTCTCCGACAAAAAAACGAGCCATATCTGCAGTCTTATACCACTTTGGTTTTCCTTTCATCTCATCACTTATCAAAATCCCATTTATCATAAGGTTTTCAAAAGTTACATTCTTAATTTTTCTTTGTTCATCGTAGCCGGCGATGATAGATAAATTTGCATTTTTACCATTGTAATTTATATTACGAAAAACCACATTTTCAATTCCTAAACCTGGAGCCGTACAATATTTTGTATTATAGAATACTCGTAAATTAAGCAATTGCCCTTCCCTAAAATCTTCGACTCTTATATTCTCAAAGAGTACATTTTTAGCCATATTATTATCTCCTACATTTATTGCCATACAGCCTTGATAATCAACCTGCATTTCCTTTTGATCCAATATATCAAGATTGATGTATTTCAAATTTTCAAGAACATCTGGATTTTTACTATTCCCATGTGTCCCTATCAAGATTGGATGACCAACATCTGCCCAAAGTGTTGAGTTCTGCATTGTTATATTCTTACAGCTTCCTGCATATTCCATCCGTGTTCCATAAACTGTAGTGCAGTCATCAGAAGAGCGTACAAAAACGCCATCAAATAATACATTACTGCTAGCCATTACATTCATACCGTCACCCCACCCATAAAAACTGATTGTTTTAACGTTCTTGATTTTTATACCATCAGATCCCCCTGTAAAACACTGAGAAGCAAAAAGGTCTTCCACATTTACATTTTGAGAATGGGCTACGCGTATTCCAAGTTTAGTTTCTTGATCTACCATTCCTCTGCCTATTATATTCACATTTGAAACACTATCTACTACAATCTGCCCTTTAAGTACTGCACCTCCGGCCAAATAGACCGTTTTATTAGAAGCTACTTTTAATTTTTGATTGGATATTTCGTGAATTCCGGGGCCAAAATAAATCACATTTGGATCCTTTGGATTTGGAACGTTAGTTTCGATAGGGTTAGCAAATAAATGAAGGTTATGAAATATGTCATCGTTAATTTCTACCGATAAATTAGCAGGATTCGATAGCGAAAAACTCAAGGTATTTCCTTTTATTTTTGGTTCTATTCCATAAGACAATGGTCTTATCCGGGCTTTGTTAATCAAACCTTTATTTGAAGTAACTGAAACTTCTACTGTTCCCGAAAAATCAAAATAAGCCATTGAAGCTTTTTGCACCGAATGCCCGGATCCCACTACCTGATCTACTTTTACTCCATACTCAAATAAGTCTTTCCACTCTCCTCCTGGTTTCCTTACTTTTACTGAAAAGTCATTGTTGTGCATGCTTTTTTGAATATCGTCAGTTATTTTATAAACTACCAATTCTTGAGCATTCATTTCAAATATTCCAGACAATAGCAAAACTGCTATTGTTATTCCTGACCAAAATCTCTCTTTAAATATCATTACTTTTTTTTATTTGTTTTTAAAAAGTCCATAACCAATCGATTAAAATCAACTGGGTTTTCTAAATTACTCACGTGACCTGCATTTGGAACCAAAACTTGGACAGCACTTGGCACACATTTCAATAATTTATTGACACGATTTTTATCTGCTTCTCCTGTCAAAACCATTACTGGAACTGTTACTTTTTGTTTCTTCAAAATAGAAATAGCGTCATTTCCTAAAACCAGTCGAGGTTCTGCATGAAGTGGTTGCCATTGATCCCATTTGTAAATCATATCCCAAACAGGTCTTCTTATCGCTTCTAAATTAGTTCCTCCGTTACTCATCAAACCATTTAACCAATCCCATTTCTGAGTCATAGTTCCTCTTTGCTTCACTTTTGCTATTTCAACTCGTCGAACAGCCAATTGCTCTTTTGTCCAAGGCTCAGATGGGCCGGGAACCGGAAAAATATCTCCGCTGGCAGCTATAATTGATAAAAGACGTTCTTGATGCAAAGCCAAAAAATCTGTAGCTATAAAACCTCCCATGGAAAGTCCAACCAAATGTGCTTTTTTGATTTTAAGTCTATTCATCAACTTCAAAAGATCATCGGCATGTAAAAATGCTAAATCCTCTTTTGGTTTATCCGAATAACCGTATCCTCTGCAATCATATCGAATAACCCTATACTTCTTGGCAAACTCAAAAAACTGAGGATCCCATTCGCTGTGATCAAAGGAATGCCCATGAATAAAAATTACAGGCACTCCATTTCCCAATTCCTCATAATATAATTTTGCATCACCGACATTTACAAAACCTGTCTTTACCTCTTTTGGCAGGGCACTATTTTTATAAACATCCCTTACCATTATTGGCAAGACTGGACTATTGTAGAAAGATGAAAAACCAGCTTTATTCGCCTTTTCTACATTGACATGGGTTAAAAAAAAACCATATGTATTGGTTGTTTTATCAATCCAGGGATAAGCACCCGCCCAGCTTGGACTACTAATTAATACAGCATTCCCTTTTACGTCCAATTCTTCTCTCCATTCACCAAGTCCATATACCCCATTATGTTTTTCGGCCCGCACTCTTTTTACATATTCAGGATCAACTACCTTGGCATTTCCTACCTGGTCTGATTGCATTAAAAAAATAGATTCTTGCTTTAGAATTCGTTTCCCTTTATAATTTCCTTCATGACTAATCATATCTAAAAAATGGATATAATCATAAAGCGTACTTTTGGCACCACCGCCAAGCATTGGACTATGTCCACCACTATTATCCACGGGAACAAAATGCGTGTTTTTCATCACTAATGGTATGGCAATGTTCTCCTGAAAAATAGTTTCAAAATCTTTTCCGGTAGCTAACTCAGCCATTCTTCCAGCCACCTGCATTGCTAATCCTCCATAATGAAACGAAGTCCCTGGTTGCCCTTCAGCCGGTATATTAACAATGTGTTTTACCGATTCCTCCAATGTTTGGTAATTATCTGTAACCGAATCCTTAGGTTGGTAATCTGGAAAACCTGAAGTATGAGAAAAAAGTTGTCTTAAAGTGGCTTCTCCTTTTGCATCTTTAAATTCAGGTAACCATTTTTTCACTTTGTCATCCCAAGAAAGGTTTGTTTTTTCAACAACTGAGGCTATTGTAGCTGCAGCTAACCATTTCCCAGCTGAGGCAATAAAAATTTGACTATCTTTATTATAATTTCCAAAGATCTTTTCATAAACAACAATGTCATTCTTAACAATTACAATCGATGCTCCAGAGTAATAACTGCTGTCCACCCAAGTTTGGATCTTATGCTCGACAGTTGAAAAATCATATTTTCTTTCCTTTTTTCGAAACTTGGTCTGACCAGATACATTATTACACCATATCGACAGGATTACCAATAGTGCAACTGGAAAAAATTTAGTATGCGTACAAACAAACACTTTCATTAATCAATTGTAAGTTTAATCGTTTGATAGGTCATTGCTGGCAATTTAAAACTTACCGTTTTTTCTTTACTGTTATAATTTCCCTTATATGTAACTCCTGCAGCATCCGTCAAAATAGCGTCCTTCGATTTTCCCTCTAATGAAACTGTCAAAACAGATACCCTATCAGTACCAAAAAACATTACTCCATTTTCATTTTTCAATACTGCCGAAGCAACTTCATTCCCTAAGTCAATAGTATACTTCCTATTTGAAATAACTTTTCCATTCCCTAGAAAAAGAGTAAAATCATCAGCTTTTTTACTGATTATACCGTAAGTTCCAGTAATAGAAAATTGTTTCTCGTTCAATTTTTTATCGGCAACAGCATTCGAAAAAATAAAATCTTCTCTACCCGATTTATTGGTCACATGAATCCCGACAAACTCATCTTTCCCAAAATAATCTACAAATTGAATATTGCTCATATTATTTAAAGCCGGCTCATAAATAGCCACAAATGGTCTGTCCCAAGCTTCCCCATTTTGTCTCACAACCAATGTTGGAATTGGATTATTATTGATCTCATCCGGTAATAACCCATGACTTAAAGCAGTTGATTTTGGTGAAAGAACCGAGAAAACTTCTCTATCCTCTTGTCCCTGCATCCAGAGGTTCATGTTCACTGTTTTATCTTTTAAAGCCAAATTAAATTTCCCTTTAAAATCCTGACTGGTTTCGATGGATTTCTTATCCCACATATAATCATATGCCATCAAATCACCATCACCAAAAGCTAATTTAGAGGTAGGTTTCAAATCTAAAACAGTTCCTGCTGTTGTTGTTAATTCTAAATTCTGTCCCAGATTATGGAAAAAATATTCATTTTTTATATTATTTCCTTTGTTTTGTGTAGAACGGAAGATGTCTATATAATATCCCTCATCACTCCCATTCTTTACAATTCCCATTACTCTGCGTTGATTACTATTAGTTTCCGGTTCCAAAAAAGAAACATCTGAAAAAGTAATTCCAGGAGCAATTCCTGTGTTTAATCCACTTTTAGGGTAAGCAGCATTTAAATCAAAACCATGATTGCTTTTCATCTCAGGATATTTCGATTTCCCATTTACAATCACAGTATTATGAGCTGGAAACTGTGTGTAGTATTCGGCATATTCTATCGAAAAATAACTAGATCCATGCCCCATCTCTGGTGCTAGAGGCAAACCTTTCCCATAGAGTTCCATTGCAATTCCATTAGAATGCATGTGATTCCCTAATGAACCAATTTGACTAATCATTAAGGCAGAATCTCCCTCTCCCTGACGTTGCACCAACCAACTATTATGCTCAACATAAAACAATGGAGTCGTGTAGTCTAATAGTTTTCCTTCAACGACATTTTTGTCAAATGTTAAAGCTTTCTCTGCAAAAAGATCCTGAATATTTTTACCTATAAATTTCCCTTCACTTGCATCATTAGCATAAATGGTCTTGTACATTTTTGTAAAATACTCTTCGTCCTCTTTCTTCCCGTATTTTTGTGCATTTTCAATTATATAGAGAATTGGCTCGACACGTAATTTATTATAATGTCCATCTCCAAACGAGACCATGTATTTGTTCGGATAAAGGTATTGTGCACTTGATTTTACAGCTTGTTTTAGCACAGGCATTTCTTTTAATAAATCAATATCGAAATTGCGATCATAAAACTCGGCGAATGAAATAAAATCACTCAAAACATTTAAAGAATAACTAGGACTTTCATTCCAAACTGCCGTTTCTTTATCGTAACCATAATCAATTAATTTATTCATCGACCATTGTCTTGTAGAAGTCTGATTCATTATCTGATCCAAATAGTATTGCGCTCCCTTACCATTTTTATAAGCCGAATTATTTTCTAAAACCAATGCTATATGAGAAATATGAGCTGCCTCAAGTAAATTCCAATTGTTGAAGCTAACTCCATTCTTTATAAGTAAATCTGCCCATTTTTGAAAAGTTTGAGCATACAAATCCATTCTTTCAGGATGTTGCTTTTGAATGTACCCATAAAGAAAATCATAGCCTTGAGTAATTTCATTCAAAATATGTTCTTGGATAACTTCAAAACCAGCATAACCTACCAAAGTTTGATGATGACCATGACTCAAGTCAATTGGTTCATTACGATAATAAATCCCTTCTAAGTAAGTATCCAAAACGGAATAAGCCAAATCGCCATAAACTTGTTCACCAGTGTACCAATACATAAATGCCGCATCTCTGACAATACTCATAATATCTCTATTAATAGCCCCAACAATTCCACTGGTCGCAGGTATTGGTGCCCATTCCCAGGAACCACTTGATTTATTTTGAAGATACAAACCTCTTGGATCATCCATATATGGTTGAATATCTTCTATTTTAGGATTTTTATAATCCGTTGGTGTTCCTCGTCCTCCAATAAATTTAACTGTTGGCACTGGCGCTTCCCCATCTGCATGATCATACGTACCACCTTTAATATAAACCTGTGTTGCTTTGGTTTTCCAATACATCTGAAGTCGGGAAACCAACCAAGTTTTATCTGTTTTATAGTGGGCAATATAGGGTGCTAAATTATTCTTGGTTTTGGCCATAATAGCCGCAGCCCATTCTTCTTTTCCCACCAATTTTTTTACTTGATTCAAGGACATGTCTTTCCCAAAAACACGTGGATGTTGTGTACCTATATTTTGAGGAACTGGTAAATTTTGGGATTTCACATTCCCTAAAGTAAGTAACAGAAAAAGAAGTACTAAAATTTTATTTTGCATGATTATTATTTTATGATATAGTAAGGTAACAAAAATTTGATTAGCAGCTGCCTACCCCACATCGGCAACTACACTAGGTTAATCAAACTAACTAAATTTATTTTCTGTTAATTCAGCTTTAGAAGTATAACATCTGTTTCAAAAACTAAAATATCTCTTCAAATTTCAAATTTTACTACCCTCTAAAAATTGTGATATTTTTCAATATCAAACAGTCGAAAATGTTAATTCAATATTAAGAAGAATTGCCATCTTTGAAGATAAATCATAATTCAATTAATATAAATTATGATCCAAAACATACGCAAACACTGAATTTTATTGCTCTTTTCATTTAAATTCACTTCCACTCAAATTAATTTAAAATTATCACTAACGCCATAGTCTACTTTTACCAACATTAAGAATTTATTATCTTTTCATAAATTAAAAAACCGGCTACAATATTCAAAAGAGCCGGTCTTTAATTTCAATTAATAAATTTGTTATTTGACAATCCTCTTTATTGCAACTTCATTCCCATTCATAATGTATAATGAATACACTCCCGAAGGCAAACCTTCCATAGAAATAGTCTGAAAAGTAGTTGTCAATGATTGGGAAAGTAACTTCATTCCTAAAGAACTAAACAATTCAACTTTTGCACCAGCATGTACTTCGTTTACTTTCAGATTCAAATTACTTATGACAGGATTAGGAAATACCACCACGGCTTCAGTTGATACTTCATCAGTAACCACTTCTTTTCCTGCTTTTTTAGTTGTGGAACTAACACATGAACCCAACTTGTCTCCATGATTCAAATGGGATTGAACTGCATCAGAACTTACACAAATTACTTGATTATTATGGCAGATCGTAACTTTATTGCCTGTATTACCACACTGTGCATTGATCGTTTTAATAACAATAGAAGCGACATTCTGACAGCCTTTTGCATCCGTTACTGTTATGGTATAGGTACCTGCTATAGATACCGTTATTTCCTTTGATGTTTCATTTGAATTCCATTTATAAGTATAGGGAGCTGTACCACCTGATGGGCTGGCCATAATCTTAAGCGATGGTGTACCATAACCTATATAAATAGTATTTTTCTCGTCTACAGTCGAATTTAGCGCATAAACATCTGGAATCATTACATTTAGCTGATTTGGATTTGTATCATCACAATCACTATTATTAGTAACACCACAAGCAGCAATAACACTTGATCCAAGTCCATCACTATCATTGTCTGCAAATAAAATCAGAGTATCATCACAATCAGTATTGTTTGTAGCATAACCTTTTGGAGCAATTGAAGAACACAAGTAAACTTCTGTTTTAGATCCAAAACCATCATTATCGGCATCTATATAATATTTTATTGGCTCATGAACACTTGCATCTGTATCCTTGCAATCAGTATTATTATTCGCAAATCCTTCCGGAGCATCATTAACTGGCAACATGGCTATAGCTTCTGAACCAAACCCATCATGATCCTCATCTACATAATACTGTTTATTCACTGTTAGTTTTTGAATAATAGAAGTTGCCTCACTGTATCTATCATTACCTGCCTGCAAAGCTGTAATTTCAGAAGTACCTGCACCTACAATGTGAATTTTACCGTCTATTATATTTACTACGGCAGGATTTGAGCTAATGTAATTTATTGCTAATCCTGAACTTGCAGTAGCGCCAGCATCAAAATCACCATCAGTTACAGTTTTTTCTGCAAGTGCTAGAAAACTGATGCTTTGTTGCTTTTTATTTACGGTTAAAGTTTGACTTACTGAATTTGCTTCAAGAAATTCATCATTTCCGGCTTGAAAGGCCGAAATCGTGGAGATACCAGCTCCAACGATATGAACCTGACCATTAATAATAGTCGCAACAGACGGATTTGAACTGAAATAATCTACAGTCAATCCTGAACTAGTAGAAGCTCCCGCATCAAAATCGGCATCATCAACTATTTTTTCCTGAAGTGCTGCAAAACTAATATTTTGTTGCTTTTTGTTTACAGTTAAGACTTGACTTACCGCTGTTGCTTCAAGATATTCATTGTTTCCTAATTGTGTTGCCGTGATTGTAGTACTTCCCGCTCCTATTAAATGAACTTTACTATCAATTATGGTCGCCACAGCTGGATTAGAACTAACATAACTTATCGCTAATTCTGAAGTTGAAATGGCGCCTGCATCAAAATCAGAATCCCCAATTGTTTTTTCAGATATACTATTGAATGTAATATTCTGCTCTTTTTTTACCACAGTAAGAGTTCGCTTCACCACATCTGCTGCGTAGTAATTAACATCTCCGGCTTGCGTGGCTGAAATCTCAGAAGTTCCTGCCCCTACAATATGAATTTTGCCATTTACTATAGTTGCAACATTCTCATTGGAACTTAAAAAAGTTACCGGTAGCCCTGAGGTAGCTACAGCCGAACCAAAATCAGCTGCACCCACTTTCATAATATCCAATGCTGCAAACGTAATTGTTTGATAAGCTGGCGCAGTCAAGGTCTGCAACTCGGCAACAGTTTTTACGGTTTTAATCCAATCAACCTGATATCCAGTTTCACCTGATGTAATATCAGCAATTTTAAATTGAAAAATTGTTAAAGCAGTTGGATTAGTTAATGGACTGCTTGAGCCAAATCCGGTTTTTGAAAGATCAAAGTAATAAATATCATTACCGATTTTTCCAGTCCATTTATTGCTCCCATTTCCGAAAGAACCTAAATTAGAATCCAAAGTGATATTAGCAACTACTGGTTTTTTAAACTTAATAGCCACAATAGGATAATTCATAGGATATAAAGTCGTTCCTGCTGTTTTTTTGATGTCCCCACGATAAGAACCATTGGTTTGTTTGGCAAGAGTCACTTTTAATTGTCCGCTATCTGCAACAGCAGTAGCACCGGTTGTTACTACATTCCAACCATCTGTAGTAGTCAGGAAATTATCATTTATCAAGCCTGTTGCGGGATCGAAAGCAGAAAGCTCACCTACTGTTTTAACCGTTTTAACCCAGTCTACAGTATAACTTGTTTCACCAGAGGCAATATCGGCAACTTTGAACTGAAAAGTTGAAAGTGTTGTGGCATCAGTAGATGATAGCATAGTTGGCGTTGCACCAAAACCTGTTTTAGTTAAATCATAATAATAGATCTCCTCACCAACCTTACCTGTCCACTTATTAGCTCCATTTCCATAACTGCCCAAACTAGTATCGAAAGTAAAATTACATGTTGCTGGTTTCTTCATCTTAATAGCAAGAATCGGATAATTACCAGAATGTACTGTAGTAACATTATTTTGCATATCGCCTCGGCCTTTACCATTTGATTGAATAACTGTAGTGATTTTCAATTGTCCATCTTCAGCCGTAGCTACTGACCCTGCAGTTACAGCCTTCCAAGTACCTGGTGAAGTAGTAAAATTATCATCAATTAGTCCAACATTGGCAAACTGATAGTCAGTAGCAGAATTCAAATAAAACAGTAATGATCCATAACCAGGATTATCAGCTCCAAAAGGAGCCCCCTCCGGTCCCATCTTAGCTAACACATTCATTGTTTGAGGCATCGTTAACCCCTTTCTGTAGACATAATGATTATATGCAATTTCAAATACAGCTCTTAAATCACCTCTACCATTGGAAGAAATAGCAGTTGGGGTATAATCTTGGTAATTTTTCTCGCAGTAATCATAACTGGTTTGATAAGGGACATCTAATCCCAAATTGTACTGAGCGGTGTATTCATATCCTCGCATTATGGCATTATTATTAGCTGAATATAAATCAACCCCTTGTTTTAGTGCCATTTCTGCCAATTCAGCAAGAGAACCTATAGCCAGCATTACATGCGGTTGGTCTCGGTTACTTTCCTGCAATTGACCTGCATCTGTAAGTACATAATTTTTGATACTTCCGTTGCCTTCTCCGTAATAATAGTAGTTTACCGTTTTATTGAACATGGCAACATCCTCAGTAAAAATAGCAATTCCCATTAAAGCTTTCATACAAATAATGTCCCAGTTACCATGAGCACAGGGTTTAAAATTCCCTATTACCGGATAGAATACCGATTTCAGCATATTTTGACACTGCAAAACTTTGGCTCCTGTCCATGCCGGATAAGTAGAACGCATAATTTCAGCGGCGTTAACCAACATAAATCCATAAAGACCATTTAATTCTGAATCTGTTCCAACAATGGATTTTGTTGTAGCAGAATAAGCATCCAATATCTGAATAGCTTTTAAAGCGTGTGTCTCATTACCATTAATTTTATACATTAATGCATTGTAATAGGCCGCCATGAAATCGCTTTCTACATTATTTTTTACCGTTCCTCCTGCTACGCCGTCAATTGTAAGGGAAGTATCTCTTGTAAGAGCGCTATATGGTCCTTTCATAGTATAGGTAGCAGAGGCTTTTCCCGAAGCAACCAAAGCCTGATAGCTCTGATACGGGCGACCTGTCTGTTGAGCCACTAAATCCTTTATTCTGTTAAGATCGGTTGCATTGTGGAGTAATCCTGGATGCACAAAGGTGCCACTGAACTCAAATTGAGGATTTGTAGTTCCTGATGGATTTAAAAAAGCACGAAGTGCATCGACGGAAGCAAAACTCTTGACCCAGTCCACCTGGTAATTGGTTTTATTTGTAACTATTTCTTCATCAGTTAAGACAATATCTGCAATTTTAATTTGAAACGCAGACAAAATAGTTTCCTGAGTAGTAGAAAGCGTGGTTGTACCAAGCTTACCAGTTGAAAGGTCCCAATAAAAAACATTACCACTGTCAGTAACAATCTTAGTACCATTGTTATTAACGCCATTATAAGATCCCAAGTTCGTATCAAAGAAATAATTACAACGAGGTGGCTTATTAATCTTAATGGCAATTATGGGATAATTTCCAGCATGAAATGTTATCCCTCCATTCTTTTTGAAATCAGCACGGTATTTCCCTCCCGATGGCGCAGGAAAGGTCACATTATATTTTCCATTTATAATTTGTCCTGTTGACCCAGCTGTTGCGGCAACCCAGTTATAAGTGTTACCTGTAGAAAAATCATCATTTATCAACCCTGTTTGAGCTTCAGCTGTTATACAAGGTAATAGCAATATCATTACAACTACTAAGGTAGAATTGAACAAACTATTTATTTTTACGTTAGTTTTTTCAAACCAAGAAACTAAAGCAAGTGATTTTGATAAAGTAAAGTTTTTTTCAATACATATTTGATTAAAATTTTTCATTGACTTGTTTTTTAGATATAAATTCACTGAATTAAAATATTATGGAGCTTTTCAATTAATTGATTATAAAACCAACTTAGCGCGAATAAATCAACTACGCTTAGCTCCAACCTGATATGAAATTGCTATAATATCATATCATTTAAGTTATATGTCTTATTTCGTCATAGGCAGTTAAATTTGATTATTGAATATGTCAATTTTCATATTGTTTAAATCAAAAGTACCTACATGAATTTATCTTAAGTATTAATTATCAACCATTATGCATAAATTATAGACCATTACTGAATTTATATCTAAAAAATTAAGATAAAATTTTTAAATCCATTTTTTTAACCATTTTTATTTCAATCTACATCATTACCAAACCAATAATCGCGTAGAAATCCCCTCAAATTACTACATTCCGAGAGGTTTACACCCATTCATCTCCACAGTAAGCCTCATGATATAAATTTAAAACACAATAGCCTAACAGTCTTCTTTACAATAAAAACATAGCCAAATTTACGCTTGAGAAAAACGCAAATTTGGCTATAAACATTTATAAAAAAACTTCACAAACTAATCACAAAGAAAACATGAGTTATTTTATTACTAATGTAGATTTTATTTAAAATTTATATTTTTTTATATAAAAAACCCATTGACGTAATTAACATTAAAATCACATCAACGGGCCTCAAAATTAGTTGCACAAAAAACTACTCCAAACTATATAATAAAGTTCCAAAACCTAAGGAATCAAAACCACCACTATTAGGTCCGTAATCTCCACCTCCACCTTCCGTTTCAACAATATTTCGTGCAAGTGATACATATTTTAATGCATCTACAGAAAGCCCTTTACGTATTAAATAATGATTATAGATTGCGTTCCAAATAGGACGTATACCTCCCCTAGCATCAGCACTATTTACGACATGATTTACATTGTCACAATTATTATAGGGTTGGAATGGAATCGTCAGAGTGGTAAAATTATATTTCGCAGCATATTCAGCTCCTTTTAATATCAGGTTATCATTATAGCTATAAAAATCATCTCCTTGATTCCAAGTGCTTTGAGCGATATCAGATAAAAAACCAACACATAATAAAGTATGTCCTTGATCACGACCACTTTCTTGAATTTGTGCAGTACCATCTTTATGGTCATACCAAACTGCTTTAATTAACTGACCATTACCAATACCATTTTTTAAATAAGTAACAGCTGTATTATACAAATCTGCATCATCAGTTAATACACCAATTGACATTACATTCAATATACTGCATAAATCCCAATTTGCCCAATAATGAGAAATACAGGTATTGTTATGTCTTACCAAGAAATCCTTGCTAATTGGTAAAAAAACAGTCTTCATCCATGTTTTAAACTTATCAAAATCAGTAGCTGACCAACCACTATAGGTACGCATAATCTCCGCAGCATTTGCAAATTGATATCCATATATTCCAGCACCTAAAACTTTATTAGAATCACCCGAAATACTTGTGCAAGTATTAGCCCAAGCATTTAAAATTTGAATTGATTTATTAGCATAAGCAACATCACCAGTAATTTTCCAACGAATTGCTGTTTGATAAGCAGCTGCCGCATCATTAAAAGCAGCACTATAATTATCTGGTTGAGGCTCTTCAACCGAGCTTCCTCCCCTGATCAATTTCACAACCGGACTGGGCGAATAGGTTAACTGAGCATGACTATTGGCAATAAGTTTATTCCAACCTGTAATCCATGGTTGAGCCGAAGCATTAACTTTTAATTTCATTCTGTCGAAATCAGCTTGCGTGTGCAACAAACCCGGGTGTACAAATGTTTTTGCAGGAGTACCAGGATTTGGAGTTGTTCCCGAATCAACAACAGCCGGCGTTTGATCAGTTGTTACATCAGCACTACTACAGCTGATTACACTAAGCAGAAAAACAAACTTAAAAGCAGTAAGTAGATATTTCATAATATTTTTATTGATTAAAATTGAATCCTAAATTTCCAAGAATAATTTATTTTTAATTAAACGAAAGGCCTTTAAAAGACCTTTCGTTTAAACAATCTCTTTATTGGTTAGCATAAGCCTGAAGTTCAGCAAGACTGGTAAAGGTCTTAACCCAGTCCACAGAATAACCTAACTCAGGTGAAGTAATATCTGCTACTTTCCATTGAAAAGTTGACAAAGTTGTTGAAGCTGTTTGTGATAAAAGAGTGCTGGCACCAAAAGTATTTCTCATATCAAAATAATAAATATCCTTTCCATTATTATTTTTATCAGGAATTATACCATCCCATTTATTAGCGCCATTTTTATAAGATCCAACACTTGTATCTAAAGTCAAATTCACTACTGCAGGCTTATTAAACTTAATAGCCAAAATTGGGAAATTACCTGGATGTACAACTGCACCTGCAGTAAGTTTAAAATCGGCTCTTCTCTTACTGGTTCCTAAAAACAAACTTGGATCAAAAGTGACATTATAATAGCCTCCTGAAATTAAAGCGGTCGCATTATTGGTAATATCCCAACCTTCTTTATTTCCTGTAGTATTGTAATTGAAATTTAAGTAACCTTCGTTAAATGTTTTTGTTTGTAATTCAATACCATCTTTTGTAACTGAAATATATCCGGCCTGAACTCCAATTGGCGCTTTAACTTGTATTTCATTATTTGTAATAGAAATAATATCAGCAAGTAAAGTACCGGAGTTAAACTTAACAACAACAGCATTTTTATCAGTTCCAAAATTAACTCCATTGATTTTAACCAAAGTTCCTTCAATTCCAATTGTTGGCGATATTCCATCAATTTTAGCTGACGGTAGAATTGTAAATGAATCAGGTGTCACTACAGTATGATTCCAAACATTAATAGTCAATGGACCAGATGTTCCGTCGGGAATCTTTACTACAATTGTTGTATCATTAATACTTACAATAGTAGCAAGAGTAGCACCAAAAAAAACTTTTACAGCTTTTACATTATCACCAAAGTTTGTACCTGTGATAGTAATAGTCTGACCAACTTTCCCAGAAGTAGGTGAAAACCCGGTTACTGTGTGAGCTGGATATTCAACTATTTTAAAATTTGCATCCTCTTCACAACTACTAAAAGCAATTGAGAGAATTATCGACATTACAAAACAAATGCCAAGCTTATATAATAATTTCATATTTAAAAAATTAAGTTAAATAATTCTATTCTTTTCAAGTACTGGGAAACCATATGACAGTTGCCTTCCCAGTTTAACTATATTAATTATAACCTGGGTTTTGTTTTAAGTTCGGGTTCAAATTAATTTGCCCTGTTGGAATAGGCCACAAATAATTTTTCTTTGAAAAAACCTTATTGCTTTTTCCATCCAAAACAACACATTTTAAAGGCCCTTTTGCAGTATTAACCACTTCTTCACCCCATATGTATGTTGCAGGCTTGTAACTAGCTGTGGCTGTACCTGTCGCATCTCTGTAGGGTGTCACATAGGAGGCATCTCCAACAACTTGACCACAAGTAGATTGATTCAATTCGGCTTCTGCTATACCCCAACGCTTTAAATCATCATAACGGAATCCTTCACGATACAACTCTAAAGTTCTCTCTCTTCTGATTTCGTCTCTCATACTCAAACTGTTCGAAGCAACCAATGAGTTTGTTAAGGCAGCAACACCAGCTCTTGCTCTTAATTTATTAATAGATGCATTTAAATCAGCATCTGAAATCGCGCCATCTTTTTCAAATAATGCCTCTGCATAGATTAAGTACACCTCCGCTAATCTTATAATAGGATAATTTGCAGACTCCTGAAGGGCATTCCTATATGTACCATATTTGTAAGCTACATATTTTCTATTGGCATAACCAGCTATACCAGCAGTTAAACCAGCAGGAGCAGTAGGCGTCACACCAGAATAACCCAATAATCTTAAATCTCTATTTTTATATTCATCTCCAACAGCATGATATCCTTGAAATAATGGAGATTTAGAAGGTGGTAATCCATCTGTACATAAAAACATATCCATCATTTTTCTGCTACTTAATGCATTTGTTAAAGTAAGCGATACGTTCTGATTTCCAGTTCTTAAGGTTACATCATAAACACCATAAAAGATAAATTCATTATTACTCGCTTTGCTAAATCCACCCGGATTACTTCCTGCATCTTCCAAGCTAAACAAATAATAGTAGCTCTCATTTATCATTCCTGCAGTATTATTATTATTCCACAAAGAATAACCTCCATTATCCATAATTTCTTTAGAAAGAGCAATAGCATCAGTTAGGAATGTCGCAACCTGATCAGAAGCTGGACCACCTGATCCGGAAAAATCAGTAGAAGTCCCATTGTATTTTCTCCAAGTCGCTTCGTACAATTCTACTTCAGCTTTTAAGGCTTTTGCAGCCCATTTGCTGATTCGTCCTTTGTCAGTAGCTGCAATAGCTGATTCAAGAGGAAGATTAGCGATGGCTTTATCCAAATCTGATAATATTTGAGTTACCACCTCATATCTGCTATTACGTGGACCAGTAACTTCTGGAGAATCGGTATCAAGTACCGAAGTTACAATTGGCACCCCTCCAAATGTTTTTAATAATGAATAATAGGCATTCGCTCTAAAGAAATAGGCCTCAGAAATATATTGGGCAATTTCATTTTTATTACCAGGGTAACCAGCTTCTTTAGAAAGCAAAATATTAGTTTTTCTAATCCAGTTATAAGGATTGTTCCAACGAACATCACTAGTTACAGTTCCAATTGTACCACGTCCTACATCAGACTGGAAATTATAATAAACAGATAAATCAGATGAAAAATCCATGTGATTGTAAACTTCATTTCCTCCATACGGAGATCTCCACCCCATTAATTGACTATAGAAATCGGTAGTATAGGCTTTAAAATCAGCTGCTCTTTGAAAATAAGTAGCATCTGTAAAGGTATCTTGAGGTTTTAAATCGATAAAATCATCTTGGCAAGAAAAAAGCCCAAGTGTTAATCCTCCGATCAAACCCATATATATTAACTTTTTCATATTATATATTTTAATAGTACTAATTTTTAAATTACTTAAAACCCAACATTTAAACCTAAAGACAGGGTTCTATAAAAAGGGTATCCGGAATTTTGAGAAACTTCTCCCATTTCTGGATCATAGCCATCTTTGATTTTCGTAGCTTCCCATAAATCATTACCTGAGAAATAAAATCTTACTCTTTCTAATTTAGCTTTGTTTGAAATGTTTCTTGGAAGAGTATATCCTATCACTAAAGTTTTAAGACGTATGTATGCATTGTTCTGTAACATAAAATCATTTGATGCATAGTTCCAGTTTGCTCTGTTTGTATCAACTGTCAAACGAGGGAATTCTGCATTAGGATTCTCTTCTGTCCATGTTTTTCCTAAGAAACTTGCCGGTTGATTAGTAAAAAGTGTTGCAAATGGGTAAGCTAAGTAACCTGTACGCATAATTTGCTGTTTGGCAACTCCTTGGAAAAATGCCTGAAAATCAAATCCTCTAAAATTAGCTCCTAAGTTTAATCCATATACGTAGTGTGCATTGCCATCTCCCATATATTTAAGGTCACTATTTTTGCTTCCATTAGTCGTGATAACCCCATCTCCATTCAAGTCAATTCTTTTTGTATCACCTGGTCTTAACTCTGCAGTTGTTCCTTTAACAACTTTTGTCATATCTTGTCCTCCTGCAGCATACTTCGCATAATATGCATCAACATCAGCCTGGTTTTTAAAATATCCATCAGTTTGGTATAAGAACCAAGAATTCAATGCATATCCATTCACATTATTTTTACCAGCTACATATGAATCAGCTCCTTCCTTATGCGTTAGCTTACTTTCAGTATTACCGATATTAAATGATACATTATATGAAAAATCATTAATATGATCTTTCCATGAAACTACAGCTTCCCAACCTTGTACATCCAATTGACCGCTGTTAGTTTTTGGTGCAGTTCCCCCCAATACTGCCGGATAAAGTACATCTGTCAACATTCCTTTATTCTTTTTCAAAAAGAAATCATATGATGCCGAAAGCCTGTTGTCTAGGAAACCAAGATCAAGACCTATATTTGTTTGATATACTCTTTCCCATTCTCTATCTAAACTTACCAAACCATTTGCAGCCAAAGAACTACTAGTTTGAATAGCTGGTGGCAATCCTAATACTGTTGTCCCCATATTAACTGCAGAAACGTAATCGTAATTTCCGATACCTGTATAGTTTCCTGCCACCCCACTAGTAGCTCTAAGCTTTCCAAAGCTTAAAACAGAATTATCTTTTAAGAAATATTCCTTACTAAAAGCCCATCCAACTTCGACATTACCATACTCTTTGAATTTAAACCCAGGAGCAAAATTTGAGGCTCCATCTATACGACCTAAAAGCTTCACAAGGTATCTATCATCATAATCGTAAGCTGCACTAGCCAAATAAGAATAATTTCCAAACTGGTATTTCCCTCCTGAGTTAGACTGAGTAGTTGGATCTGCTGCATTTAAATCATATACTCCCAAATCATTAAAAAAGGCACGAGTTCCCGCTAATGTTCTGACTTGTGTTTTCTCAGCATTAATACCGCCAAATGCCGAAAGATGATGTTTTTCTCCAAAAGTTGTATTATATCTCAACATAAGAGAATAATATTGGTAAAAAGAGTCGTAATCATTTGTTTTATACCCTGGATTACCTGCACTTTGAACCGTTTTTGCCAAACTTTCAAGTGATTTATTACCATACCAATCATAAAGCTGAACGGGTAAAACATATCTTTCTTCATAAAAGTTTTCTGTTTGGTAGGAAGCTACACCTTCTAAATCTAATCCTTTTGCCAGACTCAAAGTTCCTTTAAAATCAACTCTACTGGTCAAGGATTTTTTTGTATCTGTACCTCCATCTGATGTTGCCGCAGCAGAGTTTCTGTTACCAACATTACCAAAATTGGCATTCCATTGTCCAAATGGATTCTTAGCAGGGAAGAAAGGCATATCGTTTGCATACAAAGTTTCATCTAATCCCACCGAAGGGCCTTTTGTAATTGCATCAATGAAACTTACTGCACTTTCAAGTTTCAATCTTTCAGACAATTTGTAGTCATAATTAAAACGTAGATTGTATTGCTTTTGTCCATCATATTGTGTTGCTAAATTCCCTTGATTATCGGCCATTGCAAAAGAAACACGATATCCCGATACATCTGTTCGATTAGAAATACTTACATTATTTTGATATGAAAAGCGGCGAGCAAACATTTCATCAATACGGTTTGAATTAGCAATATAAACGTCTCCCCAAAACTGAGTTGGGTAAAGCCCCTCCTTGCCCGACGCCATCGTTTCCATATTCTCCTTACTAATCCAACCCCACCAGTTTGGTGTTTTCTCTTCCTTATTGGCGGCCAACCATACATTTGCATATTCAGTCATTGAGGCTGAATAACTAGTAATTCCCGGCTCTGAGGAACGAATATTACTGCTGAAATCTACTTTTAATTTTCCTTTTGCTTTTTTGGTTGTAACCAAAATAACTCCATTTGCAGCTCTGGAACCATAAATCGCAGCCGAACCATCTTTTAATACACTGATGTTATCGATATCATCCGGGTTCATATTCTGAAACGAATAGAAATTTACAATTGGCACTCCATCTACAATAACCAAAGGAGACCCTCCATTGATAGAAGTTGCACCACGGATCTGAAAGTTTAACCCTTCATTTCCGGGTCGTGAGCTTGACCTTGTCACTACAAGTCCTGGAGTTTGCCCTTGTAAAGCTAATCCAACATTGGTTACAGCTCTATCCTGAAAAACTTTACCACTTACAACTTCAACAGCACCGGTTACTGCAGCTTTCTTTTGAGTTGCATATCCTACAACAACAACCTCATTCAAGGTCGAAACATCAGCCACTAAAGTAACATTGATAATATTACTAGTAAAATCTCCAACTTTTCTTTCCACCGTTTTGAATCCCACTGAGGTAAAAACAAGGATATCATTTGGGGAAGATGCATGTATTGTATACCCTCCATCAAAGTCAGTGCTCGCACTCGCACCGCCTTTCTTTCCCTTTATCGTAATGTTCACTCCAGGTATCCCTAATTTTGCTGAATCAGTGACTTTTCCTTTCACAGTTATATCCTGTTGAACATTTTCCACTTCTATTCCATTTAAACTTAAATTGCTATTTACATTTGAAGTAGCGTACAGGTCACCTGCGGCACTACACCCAAATAGCAACACCAACAATGCTGGTTTTGATAAAAATTTTAGTTTAAATTGATTAATTTTTGGTTTAGACATAAAACAATTTAATTTTTTGGTTAGTATTCTTTTTTGTTAGTATCCTCTTCTTTGGTTAGTATTCAATTTTTGCAGTTTTCTTTCTTATTTTTATTATGGTAATTTAAATATTTTATAAAAGCTCAAACTAAATTTCTTACCTTTTGATCTTAAAAAACATCATTAAAGATGTCAACTAGTAAATAAAATAACATTGTATCGCTTTGGTTCATTTACTTCACTTTGCTAAAAGGAAAAATATTGCTGGTCTAAAATTTGCAGTTGCCGGCTGCTTATGTCCAGCAACTGCTCTTTACTGATTTTCTCACATCAGCTGTAAAAATTGCAGACTAACCAAATCTGTAATGATAACAATGTCAAATTTAGAATGAACAACTCTTTTTGGCGATAAATTATGATTCATTATGCATAAACTATAACCCATTTTTAGTCTGAATGTAAAAAATTCGCTTATATTTTTAAAAATGTGTTTTTTTACAAGAAAAAAATTCAATTATTATCATTTAAATTATCACACTTATTTACAACAGTTTAACTTTAATTATATATACTACTCAATAAAAATCAATGCGCATAATGAAGAAACTGACATAAATTATCATTCAATACCAAACAAAATTGACATGTTTCATTTTATAATATGCTTAAAAAAAATGTGGCTCTGAAAACCGTAGATACAATAAAATATTTTGATAAAATCATACCTTAATAGTGTAAACAAAAAAAAGGTAGAATTTCAATATGAACTCTACCTTTCTTTTTAACGTATTAAATTACCTAAAAAAGTAATTATTGCTTTTCTGATTTATCCTCAAGAAACTGTGTTGGAGTTACACCAAAAAGTTCTTTAAAAGTCTTTGTAAAATATGCCGAAGAATTAAAACCACACATATGAGTAAGTTCCTTAACTGAATATTGTTTAGTAAGTAATAATTCAGAAGCGTACTTCAATCTAATTGTTCTAATAAAGTTACTTGGGTTCTGCCCGGTAATCGAACTAATTTTTCTATAGAATTGTGATCTTCCAATTCCAATCTCCCTAATTATATCTTCAAGAGCAAAATCCGGATCTGAAATGTTACCTAGCACTATTTTTGTTGTTTTATCCAAGAAAATTTCGTCAATTGTGTTGGTAGCAATTTCACTCGAAGGCAATATACTACCTATGGATGCAAAACGTTCTTTGGCCCTTTTTCTTGCTTCGAGTAAATTCCTAATTCTTGCTTTTAAGACATTAATATTAAATGGTTTTGATAGATATTCATCTGCACCTGTATCATAGCCTTCAATCCTGTCTTCTTCGAGACTTCTGGCTGTAAGCAAAATTACAGGAATATGACTGGTTTCAATTTCAGTTTTAATTTGACGACACATCTCGAAACCATCCATTTCCGGCATCATTACGTCACTTATCACAATATCTGGAAAATATTTTTTCACTTTTTCCAAACCAATAAGACCATTTGCAGCCTCCCTAACCTGAAACTGACCACTTAATTCATTTTTCAAATGACTTCGTAGCTCCTTATTGTCCTCTACAATAAGAACGACCTTTCTATCTCCTTTCTCTAATTCAGGAGTAGCAGTCTCTTCATTTTCATTCGATATCGCGATCTCGTATTCAGTCGAAGTTATGGAGTTTTTATCTATTTTGTGGTTATCTTTCAGATTTTGACTTCCAAACTCTTTCTGATTCTCAATCAAATCTGCAGGAATTCTTACTGTGAAAGTTGTTCCTTTTTGGTATTCACTTTCAACAAGAATCTCTCCCTGATGAAGCTCTACTAAACTCTTGATAAAATTCAAACCAATACCAGTCCCAGTCTTAGAACTATCCGGATGGAAAAATCGTTCGAAAACCTTACTAATTTCCTCTTTCTTTAATCCTATACCAGTATCGGTAACTTTAATATTCACTACTCTCTGCATTTTTGATTTCTTCAAAAACCAAAAAACCGGAGTAGCTTTTTCTTGATGAGATTCAGATATTGATAAAATTACACTACCACCTTTGTCAGTAAACTTTACAGCATTTGAAAGCAAGTTACTAAGTATTTTTTCAATCTTATCGGGATCAAACATCCCAATTAAATCCTTTTTTGAGGATTCAAATGAAAATCGAATTCCTTTTGCCTTGGCAAGATCTTCAAATAGCACAAAAACATCCTTACTAAACTTGACAATGTTTAATCTCTTAATCTCTAATGGCGCTTTTCCAAGATCCATTTTTCTCAAATCCAAAAGCTGATTCACCAAATGTAGCAGGCGTCTACTACTTCTCTGAATAATTAATGCCGATTTTTTAACTTCTTCAGGATCGCTAAACGATGATAGAATTTTATCTACAGGATTTAAAATTAAAGTAAGCGGAGTCCTAAATTCATGAGACACATTGATAAAGAAATTCAATTTCATCTGATCTAATTCCTGCTCTTTCTCCTCCTTAACTTTTCTGGTATAATAATTTACACCAAAATATAATAGCGTTCCAAAGGCGATCGCATAAAAACAGTAGGCCCACCATGTTTTCCAGGGTGGAGACTGCACCGTTAAGTGAATAGCTGTTTTTCTGGCCTGATCCCACTGACCATCTATTGAAGCCATTACTTCAAAAGTATAATCTCCAGGTTCCAAGTTGGAATAATTAGCAATTCGGGTAGTTCCTGCACTAATGAAATTTTCATCCAGCCCTATCATCTTGTATGCATATTTAACCCTCTCCGGATTCTGATAATTCAGAGCTACAAATCCAAATGAAATATACCCTTGATCATATCTCAGAGTTATATCCCTAACTTTTGTAACAGCCTCATTCAATAAAATCCTCCCATTTACTTCCTCTCCTGGGTTAATTTTTTTATTAAATAAACGAATTTCACTAATAACTGGACTTACAATACTTGATTTTAAAGAAATATCATGTGGATTAAAAATATTGAATCCGTTTATACCTCCAACAATAATTCGACCATCATGGGTTTTATCAATCGACTTGCTCTGAAATTCGGTCCCTTGTAATCCATCATGCACATTGAAATTTTTAAAAATTCCTGTTGCAGGTTTTAAGTAGGAAAGCCCCCCTTTTGATGTAATCCATAAATTGCCATTATCATCTTCTTTTATTCCAACAACTAGATTATTGGGCAGACCATCCAAAGAAGAATAGGCTTTCTTTAAACGAAGTTTATAATCAAGTTCATAAAGACCCATATCTGTCCCAACCCATAAATTACCTTTTTTATCGTCAGTAATATTATTGATACGACTCCCTTGAATGTGCTTAATTTTAACTTCCGAAAAATTTATCTTAGGCGGTACATGACCTTTGATCCCTTTCAAATTTGCCACACAAAGCCCCTGAGAAGTACCTACAAAAAGTCTGTTTTTGGAATCAATAAAAAGCGAAAAAACAAAATTACTGATCAGGCTCTTAGAATTCCCCGGAATATTTTTATACTGGTAAAATTTTTCAGTAACAGGGTCAAATAAATTTAATCCTGCTGTTGAAGTTCCCAACCACAAATACCCATTTGAATCCTTTCTGGCACACCACACAGTATTTTGCCCAATAGAAAAAGGATTCGTTCGACTGTACTGATATGATTTTACCTTTCCTGTCTCAGTGTAAAATTTATTTAATCCTGCATCCCATGTACAAACCCACAGCACATTATTATCACCTTCTACAATATTGACGATCTTATCAGAACTAAGTGAACTTGGATCTCCTGGTCTTGCACGAAAATGTCTGAATGTCCCTCTTTTTTCATCAAAAAGATTTAAACCACCTCCATCTGTACCAATCCAAATTCTATTCTTACTGTCTTCCAAAACAGATTGGGCAATCTTTGCACTTAACCCTTCATTACTTTCAGACTTGTAGAAATAATGTCCAAAAGATGTTTTTGAAATAGCCAATTTATCGAGTCCTGTATTATAAGTTGTGATCCAATAAATTCCCTTTTTATCCTCCAAAACCTTTGAAGGCTGATTATTTGATAGTGAAAAAGGGTTAAAAGGATTATGAGTCAGATGTTGCAACATTCCTTCTTTCTTATCTAACAAAAAAATACCGTCACCATCAGTAGAAGCCCATACAACACCTTTTCTATCCATATAAAGATGAAAAATTGGAACTGTCTTGTTTAAGTTTAATGGAGAGACATTTTTAAAAGTATTCTTTTCAACATTGAAAAGGAACAAATGGGCAATATCATTACCAATCCAAAAGTCGCCATCTTTATCAATCAGAATCTGTTTTGGAAGATGATTCAAATATTGATTACTGCTAAAATCAATCGAATATCTGACAAACTTATTGGTTTTTGGATTATACTTATGAAGATTACTACCTTTGGTTACTAGCCATACATTTCCAGCTTTATCTTCAACAGCACTGGTTACATCATTATTATCAATTGAAAATCGATCATTTTGTATATTACTATAATGACTGAACTTAATATTCTCATAAGCTCCTCCTTGAGTATTATCTAGAAGTAATTTTGTAACTCCATTCTTGGTACACACCCATAGGGTATTTTTCCTTTTTTGATATAATAAACCGTTAATTTCTTCACGGATGTTAAGCTCTGCACCCTTCTTTTTATCTAATTCAATCTTATGAAATTTCTCAGTATTTTTATCAAAAACATTTAGACCGTTGCTAGTCCCAATCCATAAACGTCCCAATTTATCCTCAGTAATAACAGTAATTCTGTTATTACTTAACGAAGTTGGATCATCAAGAATGTTGCGATAAATTTCAAATTCATAACCATCATATTTATTCAAACCATCTATGGTTCCAAACCATAAAAAACCTTCATGGTCCTGAAGAATATCTACACATGTACTGCTTGAAAGTCCTTTCGAAGTGTCTAAATTTTCGAATTTTAAATTAGAATATTGAGCATGCGAAAAGTAAGTAACTAAAATAAATAGCCACACATTAATAATTTTACTTTTCATATCCTCTTTTATTTATATATTATATTTTATTTTCAAAAATTTTTCAAAAATAGCTAATATATCAGAAATCATAATGAGATAAAAAGAATTTTAAAAAAAATAAAAAACTAAAACTAATTAATGAATATATTCTTAAATTCAGTTTTTACAAAAGAAGGATATATATGATTTTTATTTCCTCAAAGAGAACTCACAACTTCTTTTCTTCTTAAAAAAACAAGAATTTAAATAAATTTGAATTTATTCAGGCATAATGAACTTTCTAAAAATGATCCACCAAAAATTTCCAATTGTTATTTATCAAAAACCAACGATATTAGAAGCCATTTTTACTATAATTATACTTGCAATCTTCTGGATCCTATCGTATAATATGCAATATACCTGTATTTATACCCGATAAGGTATAATTAAGTAAAAAATACAATATTTATACCCGAAAAGGTATAAGGTCATGGAATGAGCATACCAGAGACTCGATACTAACACCAATGAAGATAAGCGGCGAGCGATAGCGAACAGGCGAAGCAATTACATATGACCAATAAAAAACAATAAATATCTGCATATGAAATTAAGTGAATTTGTTAAAGAAAAAAGAAATGCAACCAATCTCACACAACCGGAATTGGCAGAAAAAGCAGGCGTAGGTCTTCGTTTTGTTCGTGATTTAGAACAGGGCAAAGAAACGGTACGTTTAGACAAAGTAAACCAAGTATTGCAATTATTTGGCTACCAAGTAGGTGCTGTTCCAATAAATTATAACACTACTGTAGGTGATAAAGGCTGAAATCAAAATACACAACACATTTGATCTGTTTTTTAGCGTTTTTAAACCCTTTTACTTTTTATAAAAAGAAAATTATTTTATAAAACTTTTATTGCAAAAACAGCTTATACATCCGCTAAATTGTTATTTTTGAGTTCTGGTCAGTTCAAAAAAAGGTTTTTACATTAACTGACGTTAACGGTAATTTTAACAGACACCTTGCAAATAATGAACTATAAAATATGAGAAAAATTTTAACACTTATACTTATCATACAAATTTTTAATTCATTTGGACAGACCACCCAAATTAAGAATATTCTATCGGAGCATTATGAGTTTAAAATGATAAGTAACGGTGACAATATGCCAAACTTTAATCCGATAAAGGATTCATTAACCGAAATACTCGTTTTACTTCACAATAAAGTAAAACTTGAAGAGATTAAAAAATACTTTGGTTGGAATGAAATTGAGTTTAATGAAAAAATAAATCTACTTATAAAATCAAACTATTTAAAAAAAGACAAGAATAATAATTTAATCCCCAATGTCTTTATTTGCTCTATCAAACAAGCAGACAAATTAAGAAAAAACTCAAATGAAATAATGATTGCAACGGCAAATTCAATTCAAAAAATTGAGCCGAAAATTAAAAAACAAATTAGTGAGATTAAATCATTAGCTAAATTTGACTTTAAGTATATTTCATTACTAATTTTAAGCGATGTACTGCTTGATAGTTGGCAAATTGAAAATGTTGAAAATGATTTTTTAAAATCAAAAAGAACAGAACGACACGGCAAAAATTATTATGTTTCATATCAAGGAAAACTGAAAATCAATGCAGGAGAGGCATTAGGAATTTATGGAAATCAATATCAAGACACTTTAAATTATTCAATGTGTTGTTATGGTAATGTTCGATACACAGAAGAAGTAATTAAGAAAAATCAAGAATTGAAAAAAGTGTTTAGTGAAAATCCAAACGGTTTCCAATATCCAGTAATTGACACATTAGACTATTCAAAACTTCAAGTAATTGCTGATGAATACAAACCAATTTTAATTGACATTTTAAATAAATACAAACCTAAATTATTAAAAGAGTACAATAAAAGTATTTACGCAACTGAAATTTCTTTTGAAGAATATTTTATTTGGTTTTATCACATATACTATACAGCAGTGACAGACGAATTAATTAAACGAAAGAGTATTAAATTGCCAGACGAAAAAGTTGCATTTTATATTTTGACGAACAATTAAAAAACTACCGCTAACAGCAAGGATTTCGTTGCGTGCACAGCACGAACAATGAAATCTGTGTTGAACGGAACCGCTGTGATTCCGCAACTATGGAGTTATTGTAAAAAGATTTGTAATTTTTCAAGAGGGTTATAGGAGAGCCGTAGACTAATTTGTTTTGCGGGTACGAGTGTGACACTCGCACTAGCCATGATGCGAAATGCTCCCTTAGAAAACAAGTTTGTTTTGCAACTTTACCCAACGTGTCAGGCCTTATATATAGTTTCTGTTCGTCAGGTCTAGAGTTTGTCTACTGGTTTCATTCAGATTCCACTTCGCAATGGAAACCCTTGCTATCAGCTAACACTTCCCACTGTAAAGGCGTGCTCTGGACTTACACCTCAGAGTTACCGCCCATATTGGACACAAAAAAAAGCCTATTTTTTAAATAGACTTTTGAAAAAAAAATTAACTAACACAAACTTACTTGTAACCTTGATTTTGTTTAAATTCTTTAGTCACATCAATTGTTGACTGAGGTATTGGGAATATCCTTCTGAATGGCTGCGATACAGGTTTTGCAGTTCCAGCTAAATCAAATTTTCCAAAACGTATCATTTGTGGTCTTCTGTATAATTCCCAGTATAATTCAAAACCTATTTCATTATATAGTACTGTCGCATCCACAGCAGTAAGTTCTTTTCCTGGAGCATTGGCATACAATGACTCTCTTTTTCTGCTAGTACGTAATTTATTTAAATCCTGAAGCGCAGCCGCTGTATTACCTTTTCTAAAATAAGCTTCTGCTCTCATGGTATAAATACCTCCAAGACGATATAATGGCATATCAAAATTACTAGAACCATTTCCTTCTTCGGGATCAAATTCATACTTAAAAACACGAGCTCCTTGATTGATTTCATTTTGAGCAAAAATAGCTTGGGTAGGGTTTTTAAAAGTTAATGATGGTGTAAAATCCATTCTTGTAGTCGAACTTTTTTCCATATATAATGGAGAAACTTTTATACGATTCCCTACCATTTCGAAAGAACCTGAAGACAACAATATTGGTCCAAATTGGGGGCCGGCTATAATACCTCTTGTAAAGTGAAACCATGGCAAACCAGCACTCTTAGGAACAATATCTGTTGCAGGAACACTTGGAGTTGTACCATCATTTGTAAACCATGTACCGTCAGAGTATTGGTAGGCTTGATTGAATCTAGGATCGTCATGATTATTATCCCATGTTGCATAAAATTCTGGAGTTATACAAGCTGCATTTGTTCCTCTGTTTGCAGGAGAAGTCCTTTGGTTACGCTCCATAGATACGTAAGCGAAACTGTTTGAGCCATTTTTAATATAATCTATCTTTTGTGAAATAGCGAAAATAAGCTCAGTCCCTTTTGTATTGTCTATTGCAAAATTTTTAAAATAATTACTTTCTAAACTGTATTTTCCCGAATCAATAAGCAATGATGTATAATAAATCACTCGATCCATATCTGTTCCACTTCCACTAACTGCTGCTTCATTAAAATTAAAATTAGAAGATGCATTGTAACGATCTTTAAATACTGCTCGATTCAAATACATGGTACTTAAAAACCCATAAGCAGCTTGTTTTGTAAATCTGCCGTGATGTGTCTGCTGAGAACCCATATCGGCTAAATCAGGAAGTAATGCTTCAACATCTGTAATTAATTTATCGATTTGTGTATCAGCTTTTAAAATCTGTAAAGGTGCATTTGGATTCATTGGATCTCTATAAGGTGCCTGTCCAAATAAATCTAATGTTGTGTATAAATAATAGGCTAACAGACCTTTTGCCTCAGCCAAAAATAATTTCTTTTCAGGAATGGTGCTTTCTTCAGCAGATTGAATTGCAGTAAGAGAACGTGTAATTCCATTTGTCAATAAATTCCAATTGTTTCCGATAACTGCATTATCAGAAGCCCAAGTAAACTCATGCATTGCTCTCCATTTTCCGCCATCGCCCCAGTCACTTCCCCGTGTTGGTAAAATAGCTTCGTCTGTACTATATTCCTGCATAGAAAAAACAGCTCCATGATCTGTAAAAGTTCCATCTCCTAATCTATCATAAGCCGCTGCAAGTGCATTAGCTGGATTAGAAGTATTACCGTTTGACACTTCGTCTAAAACAACTTCATCTAGGTTCGTACAACTGGTAAACAGCCAAATAAAAGAGAATAAAGCAGTAATTTTAATATTAAAAAATGTGTTTGTTTTCATAATAAATTATAATTTTAAAGTTGCTCCGAAACTAAAAGTTCTAGAAGTTGGGTAACTGGCATAATCAATACCAATAGATTGGTTTCCTCCGTTTGATTTAGGACTGTTAATTAAAGGATCATATCCTGTATAATTCGTAATCGTAAGCAAATTTTGGCCTGTAACAAAAAGTGTTAATCCGTTTAACCAATTCACTTCTTTTAGATTAAAATTATATCCAATACGGGCAGTATTTAATCTAATAAAATCAGATTTTTCTAAAAATAATGTGGATAAAATTGGTGAGTTTGCCGGATTTGCACCCGACTCATAATACCCTGTTGCAACATTTCGGTCCGAAGCTAAGTTGTTTATGTTTAATGCATTCAATCCTGTATTATTCAATAAATAACCTCCTGTTTGACCGATAATAGAGAAAGAAAAACTAAAGTTTTTATAATTCATATCACTATTAAATCCGTAATAGAAAGTAGGTAAAGCACTTTCGATAATAACTCTGTCACTATTGTCAATTTTACCATCTCCATTAGTATCTCTAAAAATATTTGCACCAGTAGCATCAAAACCAATATGATCCAGTAAATAGAAAGATCCCGCTGAATAGCCACTTCTGTAAATATTGGCATTAACACCTGACTGTCCCGGGCCTGAAATAGTACCTGTTAAAATTTCGGAAACTGGTAAATTCTCGATTTTGTTATTTAAAGTAGCTCCGTTCATATCGATATTCCAACTGAAATCTTTTGTATCGATTAATTTTGAACCAATCATAAACTCTAAACCTTTATTTATAATTTCTCCATCAATATTGGTCCAAATTGTTGGTGTTGGACTCAAAGCCTGTGAAGGAATATTTAAAATTGCATCTGTAGTCGTTTTATTAAAATAATCAAGTGTTCCATAGAATTTATCATTCCAAAAACTAAAATCTAAACCTACATTGTATTGTGTTACTACTTCCCATTTTAAGTCGGGATTTGGAGTTCTGTTTACAGAAACACCATTTACTAAATTCAAATCATCATATAAATAATAACCATCAGCACCAGATAAAGAATAACTAGCTTTAGTAATTTTATTTTCTACTTCCTGATTTCCAGTTTGTCCCCAGCTTGCTCTTACTTTTAAATTATTAAGTGCCTTAACATTTTTTAAAAAACTTTCTTTATTAATATTCCATCCTATTGCAAAAGAAGGGAAGTATCCATATTTATTATTTTCTCCAAAACGAGTAGAACCGTCTGCTCTCATAGAAGCAGTCAAAAGATACTTTTCATTAAAAGTGTAATTTAATCTTCCAAAATAAGATTGTAATTCGTTTTCCTGAGCATAACCATTAGTTCCTGACTGTGTTCCTGTAAAACCGGGATTGATTGACGGTTTGACACCGGTTCCTTCAGCTGCAACTCCGTCTACACTGAAACTAGTTCCGGATCTTTCAAACTTTTGATAGGAGAATCCACCTAAAACTTCGATTTTATGTTTACCAAATAAACCATTATAAGTCAAGTAATTGTCAGTTAAAGTATTTTTAGAATCGAGATTATTCTGAACGTATTTTCCTTTTGGATTTAAATCTGTCAAGTTTGGAAAAATAGTTGTATTTCTTTCTGCCATAGAACGATCTATTCCAAAATTAATTTTATATTCTAATCCGTTAACTATTCTCAATGAAGCTTCAAAGTTCCCTAAAACTCTCAGAGTACGTGTTTGGTCTTCATAAATACTTAATAAATATGCCGGATTATAATGCGCATTCATATTGAAGTTCGTATATTTTCCGTTGGCATCATACACAGAACGTGTAGGATTTGCCATCAAAGTATGTACTAATAACTGCCCATTAGAACCCCCATCATCACTTGTAGGTACACCGTTATCTTTTGTTTCGCTGGCAGTAAGATTCATTTTTAATTTCAAACGTTTATTATCTAAAAATGATTCAGCAGCGTTAATTCGGCCAGTCATGCGTTTGAAACTACTATTATGAATGATCCCTTCCTGATTCAATTGCGATACCGAAGCATAATAATTCCCTGATTCTGTTTGTTTAGCGAAAGATAAAGCATTACTTGTCGTAATTGCCTCTCTAAAAATTACATCTTGCCAATCTGTATTTCCACCATGATTAAAAGCAGGATCTTTGATAGCCGATTTGTATTGATCAGCATTTAAAACATCTAATTTATTTGCTACAGTAGAAATTCCCAGAGATGTGTCAAAAGTCATTGTGCCTTCGCCTTTTGATCCTTTTTTAGTCGTTATCAAAACAACTCCATTAGATCCTCTTGCGCCATAAATTGCAGAAGCAGAAGCATCTTTTAAAACTGTAATCGATTCGATATCGCTATTATTCAAAAAGTTTAATGGATTTTTAGCTGCAGAAGCACCAAAACCTACATTGGTACCAGATGGACTAACATCATCATTTGACAATGGCACACCATCTACAACAAACAAAGGTGTGCTTCCACTTCTAATAGATCCAACACCTCTAATAGTAACATTTACACCAGCTCCCGGCTCACCACTTGTGCTTACGACACGAACTCCAGCCACTTTTCCTTGTATTAAATTGTCTGGCGAAATGCTTACACCTTGTTTAAAATTTTCTGCAGTAAGCTGTGTTACAGCCCCCGTAACATCTTTTTTTGATTGCTTACCATATCCAACAACTAAAACCTCATTCAACACAGAAGTATTAGGTTCTAATTGAATTGTCATAAAACTTTTTTGAGCAATTATCGTTTTAGTTTTATATCCTAAATATGAAATCTCAAGAGTCCTACCCTCCTCTACTGTAATTTCAAAGCCTCCATCAAAGTCTGTTGCTACCGCATTTTTGGTAGTCACTTCTAAAATCGTTGCTCCAGGGATTGGCACTCCATTTTCATCCAAAATCTTTCCTTTTACTTTATCAATAGTTTGGACCGTTTTAAGAACTCTTTTTTTAGTTTTTTGAATCAAAACTAATTTACCATTGATATTGTAATTGAAATCAGCTTTTTTAGAAAGTTCATTCAAAATTACTGCAACAGATTCGTTGCTATAATCTACTGTATAAATAGTGTTATCAGCAATAATAGCCTGTCCGTAACTAAATTTATAGTCCGTTTGCTGACTAAGTTTTGAAAAAATGGAAACAAGAGTCGCTTTTTCTATTTTATTTTTTAAATTTGAATTTTCAAAAAAATTAGTATTACTGTGTCCATTATGAAATGACAGTAATGTGAGTACTAAAAAGATAATTCTCTTTAGATTTAAATAGGAAAGTTTAAAATACATGATTTAAGTTATTGGTTTTTTTACGATACTTAATTATTGATGGCAGTTGTTCTCAGCAACTGCTTTTTTGTTTTTTAATTCTCTTTTACTATTTCGTCATAAACTTTAAATTTTAGGTTTGTTATATAATTTATTTGTTCTAAAACACTTTCTAGTGATGCCTCTTTTTTAATGAATACCGTTAATCGCATATCCAAAACTTTATCATTTTTATACTCGAATGAAACACCATATTTATATTGCAAAATGGTAATAACCTGCTTAAGAGTAGTTTGATTTAATGTAATATCGGTATTGTACCAATTTACCAGATACGCCTTCTCAGCCATTTGTTTAGTTAGTTTATTTTCTGTAAACAAAGCTTCTTCATTTGGAACCAAATCCACATTTTGTCCTTTTGCAGAAACATTTACTTTTCCAGTTACAACAATCACTTCGCATTTAGATTTTGACAATTGAATATGAAATGATGTCCCGACAACTCTTGTTTTCAGATCACCTGACTGAATAATAAATGGATGTTTTCTATCCTTGGCTACTTCAAAAAAAGCGTTACCTTTTAAAAGCGATACTTTTCTTTCATCAGCATCAAATTTTTCAGGATATTTGAATAATGAGTTTGCTGCCAGATAAATTTTCGAACCGTCACTTAATTGGATAGATTTGGGGGTATCTAACGTTTTAAATGTTAATTGCTTTGCTGTAGAAATACTGGGTTTAAAGAGAACCCCTAAGCCGATAAGAAAAAGAATACTGGCAGCTGCCATATATTTTAAAAATGGATTGAATGTTTTTTTCTTTTCTATTCGAAATTGAATATTTTCAAATATATTTATGGAAGCTTCATCAGAACTTCCCATAGCGATTTCATCCCAATTGGCGTTTTTATATTCGTTTGATACAAAATCATTCAATAGATTTTCTTCCGCCTCAGAAGTATTTTTCTGTAAACTTTTATCTATAAGATATTCTAAACTATGCTTAATTCTTTTTACCATAATACTTATTGTTACCTATAAGTACAAGAAAAGCAAAATCGTACTATCTGGAAATATTATGAAAACATCAACAGAAAGTTATCTTAAAAGTTTTTATAAAAAATTACAAGCGGAAACATCCAAGTCAAGTCTTTTAGGCCTTCGCGCAGCTGTTTTAAAGCAGATGAAATTTGATTTTTTACTGTTTGTTTGGATATGCCAAGTTCGTCTGCAATTTGATCGATAGACATATCTTGAAATTTATACATCAATAAAACCTCTTTACGTTTCTCTGGAAGTTTTTCTAATAAATTATAAAGTAAATCCATTAATTCAGGATCTATAGCCGAAAAATTATCAATGATGTAGTCTTCGAATTTATCTTCTAAAACCGTCTTATCAAATCTATTATTTTGATAATGTTTAAAGACCTGATTTTTTACTGCACGAAATAAATACGGTTCAATTGCATTTATATTCAGCTCCTCTTTTCGTTCCCATAAATCGACAAAAACATCCTGAACAATATTCTGTGCCAAATCTTTATCCTGTGTCATTGTATACGAAAAGGCATTAAGCTTTTTCCAATAAGAAGTATACATTTGATTAAAGATTTGAGGATTCTTCATAAGTAACATGTATGGTATTATTAGGTACAAAATAATGAAACGAAAACCCATTATTTTCTGCATGAAGGTTAACTTTTAATTAAATAATGAATACTTTTGTTTTATTAATACAACTATTTTTAGGAAGAAATGACAATTTCTTTCCGTTTTCTTTTTGTTGAAATAACTCTAATATCAAAGCTTGATTTTAATTTAGTAATCTCAAAAAGTGGCAGTATTCTCAGCTCTTCTTCCCCTTACCTTCTAATTATTAATTTCAACTCCAAATTATGAAACAAATTCTGTTTACATTATTTCTTGCCGGCACTATACCATTCAGTGTAAAAGCACAAGACGAAAATCTTAAAATAAATCAAATTCAAGTAATTGGCTCCCACAACAGTTACAGACAAAATATTGAAACTGATTTATACAATACTATCCAAGCAAAAGATACATCACGTTCTCTAAAAGGCTTACAATACACACATATCGAAATTAAAGAACAATTAAATAAAGGGTTGCGAAACCTGGAAATCGATATTTATGCCGACACTAAAGGCGGTAAATATGCACATCCAAAAGGTTTAGATATTGCAAAATCTGAGCAAGATTATGATCCAAAAGGATTAATGAACAAACCTGGTTTTAAGGTTTTTCATATGCCTGATATCGATTTTAGAACTTCTTGCTATACTTTTGAAATCTGTCTTCAAGAATTAAAAAAATGGTCTGAAGCGAATCCAAACCACATTCCTGTTTTTATTACTTTGGAACCTAAAGATGGTGACGCTAATTTTTTTGGAACCAAACCAGAAGATTTTACTCCTGAATTATTCGATGCATTAGATAAAATTATCCGCAAAGAATTAGGAAACGATAAATTAATCACACCAGATATGGTACGTGGAAAATATAGTACGCTCGAAGAAGCTGTTTTGCATCAAAACTGGCCAACACTAAAAAAAGCAAAGGGAAGATTTTTATTTCTTTTGGATAATAATGGAGCAAAAAGAGATATGTATGCTTTAAATCATCCATCGTTAAAAGGACGCGCTATTTTTATAAATGCTGAACCAGGAAAACCAGAAGCTGCAGCTTTGTTCAGAAATAATCCTGAAGATAATACAATTACTGATTTGGTCAAAAAAGGATATATTATCCGTACCAGAGCCGATGCCGATACTAAAGAAGCTCGAGCTAATGATTACACACATTTTGAAGCAGCCAAAAAATCAGGAGCACAAATTATTACAACTGATTATTATCAGCCAAGTACTCTTTTTAATTCACCTTACCAAATTAAGTATGATGACAATACTTATGTCAGACCAAATCCTGTAAATGGAGTGAAGAAGTAAAATTTAGTTTTCAGCCGCAGTTTAAACTGTGGCTGAAAATTTACTTAAGGTTTTTAATTTCTCCTGATTTTGGATATGCTAACAAAAACTGTACATTAAGTTAAGCTACATTTTTATAATTAATTTGATTGCTTAATCAATAAAAAACAAAAACACAATATTCAGCAACTTAATAGAGAGAATTGTCAACTCTGAAAACATTGCACAAAAATTAGGACAAAATCAAGTTGTGCCCTTATATTCAGTCTAACCCACGCTATAATTTTCTTTTACGATGATGTCTAGCGGTATGAAGTGGGTAGGATCTATATTTTCATGCAAAATAATTTTTTTATAAAGATAGCTTATCCCCATATACCCTTGCTCTTCGGGCTTTTGATTAATTAAAAAATCAATTATTCCAGAATTCAAATACGTAATATTTTCTTTCAAAAGATCATAACCAATTATTCTTATCCCTCTTATTTTTTGTTTCTCTAAAAATTGAGCCACAATATATGCCCTGGAGTTGGGCACAAATATACTGCTGATGTCTTCAAACATTTTCAAAGTGAGCTGGCTCGCATCTGAATCATTAATCGTAATTTCAGAAAAATTAAAATTTGTTAGTTCCGGATGTTCGTCAAAAAAAGTATAAAATCCTTTTATTCGCTGCAAATAAATAGAAGTACTATCTATTTCTCTCGCTATTTTAACGATAAGTACATTTCGCTCATTTTTAACTGCAAAACTAATTAACCGCCCAGCTAAATAACCACTTTTAAAAGCATCCTGCCCAATATAATAATGAGCGATTTTATCTTTAATATCAGAGTCAATCATCACTACTGTTGTATCCTTTTTTTTATACTCTTCTAAAAACACAACTGACTCTTCATGAAAAATAGGGGAAAAAAGCAATCCGTCACATTCAAAATCAATTACCTCTGAAAACTTTTCCTGAAATGACACACTGTCAAAATCATAGAGAAAGTAATGCAACTCTACTCCAAACTTTGCAAAATCATCTGCAGCTTTTTTAACTCCGTTTATCTGACTTTCCCAATACTCCAGTTTTTCGGACTTTGGTAAAAAAACAGCTATTTTACATTTTTTGTTCGAAGCCAAATTGCTTGCAAAAATATTTCGCTTAAAACCATATTTCTCGATTATCGCATTTACCTTATCGATATTTTCCTGCGACACCTGTCCCCTATTGTGAATAATTCGATCCACAGTCCCTGGAGAAACATTGGCCAATTCAGCTATTTTTTTAATTGTTATAATATCCGTAAGATTTAAGTTAATAACGTATGGAAAGCTGTAAAATTAATTTTTTTTATTTCAAAATCCGCTATTTACATTTAAGTTTTTATATATATTTGCATTATCCGTGTGCGCACACGAAAATTGCGTGTATTGTAAAAATTGGTTTTAGATAAATCCATAAAAAAGTAAATAATTAAAATAGAAATTTATATATGAAAACAGTAGTAATAACAGGAGCAGGAGGAGTTTTATGCGGCACATTGGCTAAAGCTTTAGCTAAAGAAGGTCATCAAATAGCAGTTTTGGACTTAAAAAAAGAAGCAGCAGACAGAGTTGCCGATGAAATTAACGCAGCGGGCGGAAAAGCAATTGGGGTTGCGGCAAACGTGTTGGAAAGAGAATCATTGGAAGCTGCCAAAAAAGAAGTCAACGAAAAATTGGGAAGTTGCGATATTTTGGTGAACGGAGCTGGAGGAAACCATCCATTGGGAACCACCACAAACCCATTTTTGTTGGAGGAAGATTTACTAAATACAACCGAAGGCTTCAAAACTTTCTTTGATTTGGATGCCGAAGGGATTAAATTTGTTTTCAATTTAAACTTTATCGGAACTTTATTGCCAACACAAGTTTTTTCTAAAGACATGATCGGTAAAAAAGGCTGCAGTATTTTGAATATATCATCAATGAACGCTTTCACGCCTCTAACAAAAATACCAGCGTATAGCGGAGCTAAAGCAGCGGTTTCCAACTTTACTCAATGGCTGGCAGTACACTTTTCAAAAGTGGGTATCCGAGTGAATGCAATAGCGCCCGGGTTCTTCCTGACCGACCAAAATAGAACATTGTTAACTACCGAAAACGGCGAATTGACGCCAAGAGGGAACACTATTATCGGTCAAACTCCTATGGGAAGATTTGGAGAACCTGAGGATTTAATCAGCTCCACGTTGTATCTTTGTGATGATGCCTCTTCTTTCGTAACCGGAGTTGTTATTCCTATTGACGGTGGATTTAGTGCATTTAGTGGAGTTTAAAAGATAGTACTTAAAATAATTATATAAAAAAATTATGGAACAAACATGGAGATGGTACGGACCAAATGATCCCGTACAATTAGCTGATGCTAAACAGGCCGGTGCAACCGGAATCGTGACTGCCCTACACCATATCAAAAACGGACAGGTATGGGAAGTGGATGAAATCATGAAAAGAAAAAATGAAGTGGAAGCTGCGGGATTGACTTTTTCAGTAGTGGAAAGTATTCCGGTGCATGAAGACATCAAAAAACAAACGGGTGACTACTTGCAATACATAGAAAACTACAAGCAAAGCATCAAAAACTTGGCGGCTTGCGGTGTTCATATTGTTTGCTATAACTTTATGCCGGTTTTGGATTGGTCTAGAACCGATTTGTCATACGAAATGCCGGATGGTTCCAAAGCTTTGCGCTTTGACATCAATGAATTTGCCGCTTTTGAATTATTCATTCTAAAACGTCCGGGAGCAGAAAAGACCTATACAGAAGCACAAATTGCAAAAGCAAAAGCTACTTTTGAAAAACTGACTGATGCCGATAAAATAAAATTACAACAAAATATTATCGCTGGTTTACCAGGTGCTGAAGAATCCTACACTGTGGATGATTTCCTAAAAGTTTTGCAGGGATATGATGATATCGACGCCAATAGATTAAAAGAAAATCTTTATTATTTCCTTCGCGAAATTGTACCTGTGGCCGAAAGCGTAGGCGTAAAAATGGCAATTCACCCTGACGATCCGCCTTATCCAATTTTGGGACTTCCAAGAGTCGTAAGCACCGAAGCTGATTTAGTGCAGTTGCTAAATGCTATTGATTCCCCTTCTAATGGATTTTGTATGTGCACGGGATCTTATGGCGTAATTGCTCAAAATGATTTATCGGGAATGATTGACCGTAATGGCGAAAAAATGAATTTTATCCACCTAAGAAGCACACAACGCGACGAGGAAGGTAATTTCTACGAAGCCAATCACCTGGAAGGAAATGTGGATATGTATGAAGTGGTAAAATCTATCGTAAAGATGGAGAGAAAAACCAACAGAATTATCCCAATGCGCCCGGATCACGGACACCAAATGCTAGATGATTTGAAGAAAAAAACCAACCCAGGATATTCAGGAATTGGACGCTTGAGAGGTTTGGCCGAATTACGCGGTTTGGAATTGGGTATCAAAAGAAGTTTGTAGATAACAGTATTCCACCTTCGCTTTTTTTGTAAAACAAAATTGCGAAAGGTGGAATCATTTCAACAGCATATCAACTGATAAATATGAAATACTGCAAAAAGTTAAGTTACTTCCTAATCTTCAGCTGTTTTGCAATAACAGCAAGTTTTGCCCAGGATAAAAAGATTGAAGATAAAATAGAAAATCTGTTGTCCAAAATGATACTCAGGGAAAAAATCGGGCAGATGAATCAAATCAATGGCCGTAATCCTTCGTAGGAAATATAAAGACAAATCCGCTCTGGAGAAGTAGGTTGACTCATCCTGCAATAACTGTACAGATTAATAAATTGCCCGTTCTGTTACCTGTCCTTTTTTAAAGATCCTACATAAAAACAGATAACGTTTTGTATAAATTAATGTTTCTTCTCTGTACTTTCAAAAAACTTCTGATCCTCCTCTACTTTTTTATTCAGTTTGTTCCTTTCTTCATCTGACATCGCTTTTGCGGAAGCATTTGTACTAAAGTTTTTATTTTTTTTGACAGGCTTGTCTTTGAACAATAGCTTGTCATCTGAAGCTTGGGTATAAAAAACCAAAGTATCTGACTTTGGAGAGATCATCCCTCCGAAATAAGTACGTGCAGTTACAGTGACTTTTCCAGGAGTCGTGGTAGTTCTTATCAGTAACGGTGCTATTCCTGCTTTCACGGTTACTGGATTGGCACCATTGATTTGGTCACCGATAATTTCTCCTTCACCTTCCACGGTAAATTCAACCTGTTCGTTGGCTAGTTGCTTCACATAGCCCCTGTCGTCCGTTACCGAAACAATTAGCTGTACAATATCACTTCCGTTGGCTTTTGGTTTGTACCAAGGATTATCCAAACTAAGTTTTAATTGATCGGATCTTTTGGAAGGCATCTGCACCTGACGGGCAACGACTTTACCATCGATAATTCCTTCGGCAATTATTTGAGCTTTATCGGCCATGTCTGATCTATTCAATGCCCTTACTACCACAAAGTCGAATGCGTTTTTAAAAACTACTGGTTCACTCAATAAGCCCGCTGTATTCTTTATCACTGGTTGGGTAATAACTTCGGTATAAAAATCTTTCCCTACTTCAGTTGTATTGATATTTGTTGTTTTTTGCTCTTTTGGATCTTTACGTTTTGTCACAGTCAAACGAATGCTGTCACAGTTGGAATACACCACCACATCTGAAGGAGAAACGGGGGTCATCGCATTGGCAATAAACACCATCGGGCCACTTTCCGCTGCAGATAATTTCTGTTTAGGATTACGTTGGCTTTTGAACATCTGATAGGAATATTTTGGCTGACGGAATACATCCATAATTCCTCCATAAAAAGGATCCGGATGGTAACCACGCTGATGATCGAAAGAATGCCACAACGCTCCACCTATATGTGATGCAGGAGCTTTATAGATTTGATCAAGTGTCAATGACCCTTCGTAATTTTTTTTTGCATAATGCTGCGCCTGAAAAATCATTGCTTGCTCTCCCCAATTCGCTTCAACACGACTGTAGGAGTTGTGGGAATACCAATCATCTACACAATCGCCAAATTCTCTTGTAAACGTGCATTTACCAAGTTTTTGATAGGCTTCAATATTTTTTGGGGCCGAATATAATACGTCGTACAGTTCGCTTCCCTTGCTTATATCGTCACAGGCCGCATAACATCCTTTACCCGGATATTCATTATGTACCGCTTCATAGGCTTTACGCGAAAAATCGGCAGGGAAATGTGTTTCGTTCAAAACAGGTTCCCACATGATTACCGAAGGATGGTTTCGGTCTCTTTTTACCATATTGTGAATATCTGAAAGTACCAATTCTTCAAAAGTTCCGTTGTCGTTCCAAAACTGCCAGCCCGGAGTTGCTACAATGATAAACATTCCCAACTGGTCACAGGCATCCATAAACGCTGGATCTTGTGGATAATGGGCACTTCTGATAATACGTAATCCTGTATCACGCATTTTTTTTACGTCGGAATAATGCAAATTATTGGTCATCGCCATTCCGATGTAACCATAATCCTGATGACGGTTTACACCCAATAATTTTTCTTTGAATAATTCTCCGTTGATAAGTAAACCTTGGTTGGCTGCAAACTCGATGGTTCTGATACCGATATTATTACTAATGGCGTCGACAACTTTATTATTGGTAACCAAAGTAGTTGTTAACTTTTGCAAATTTGGACTATCAGGATGCCACAAAACAGGGTTGTCTACTTTAATCGATTGCTCTATTTCTTTGCTTTCCCCTGCTTTTAAAGTAATGGTACTTTCTGCTTTTGCCTTAACTGCCGATTTTGGATCCAAATCAGATAATTCGTTTTTTACCAAAATCATCTGCTCAGTTTTTCCTTCGTTTTTTACATGTGTTTTTATTTTGATCAACGCTTCCGATTGGTTTGCGTAGTCATATTGCACAAAAACACCTCCACCAGCAACAACTCCAGCATAATTAGCATCAGTAATATGTACATCATTGGTCGTATATAACCAGCAATCACGGTATATTCCTCCCATATAACAAAAATCCATCCCTGCTTGTGGCTTTCCAGGAGGAAAATTTGGGTCATCGCTATTATCGGCGCAAACGCTAATTACACAGTCGGTATTTGGAAGAACTCCAGCGTCACTCAGATTGATAATAATTGGCAAAAAGCCTCCTAAATGTTCTTTTGCCAATTTTCCGTTGACATAAATTTTTGCCTTGCCCATGATGGCTTCAAAATGCACCCATATTTTTTTCCCTGCAAATGAGTTATCTACATGGAAATATTTTCGGTACCAGGCTGGTCCTTGATAGTTTTTTCCTCCGCTTGCCGCTTCAGGCAATAACTGCACTGTATGTGGTAGGGAAACAATATCCCAATTTTTGTCATCACACACTTTCTTTTCGGCACCAGCAACTTGGTCTCGGTAAAAACGCCAACCTACGTTAAAGTTATACAATTCTCTACCTGAATTGGGTACAGCATAAAATCCGGCTGTAGAAAATTTCACTTCTTGTTGGGCAAAAGTTTTAACACTTGCTAATGTCAACAAACACAAACAAAGCCAGATATTTTCTTTTATTCTTGATTGTTTTATTGTTTTCATAAAATAATTTTCTTTTTGTTATTTCCTTTTATTGTAAGCTATTTCAGTTCAACATCAATTACACCGCCCAAAGCTGTCCTTAAATTTGCAGGTAATATAGCAGTCAACTTACCGTTTTCAAATACATATTGCAACTTTTCATTACTACCCAATATGCTTACTTTTTTAATCATCGATTTAGTAATAAAATCTACTTTTGTGTCTGTAAATTTTTCTTCTTTCTTTTCATTCATGACAAAAAGATAACGATGGTTTTTAGCTGCCGTTGCAGGTACTGATGACGATTCTTTAGAATCAAGAGCTTTTGCTCCTACAATAGCTTTACCGTTTATTTTCATCCATGCAGCAATTTCATCTAAACTTTTATACATAGGCTCGCTAAAATCTCCATCTTTGGTGGGGCCAAAATTTAATAGTGAGTTAGTATTGAATGCTCTGGCTTTTACTATATTATTTAGCACATGGGTGGTTGATTTCAGAGGAGCTTTTGTATACCCCCAAGTCCCATCTGTAGCAATCGTGGTGCAAAATTCGGCTCAGCCATCTTGCATTTCTGTTGGAATCTGTTTATCACTTTCATAAGTTTTATAATCGCCAACACCATATAAACGAGGTGTTATCACAATACCAGGCTGTAATTTACGGATATGATCCATCGAGATACATTTATCCCAAGCAGGATTGCCTTTAGGAATCACAGTAACACCATCTGTATCTAACCATAACACATCTATCTTACCATAATTAGTCAATAACTCTTCTATCTGTCCCTTTATAAAAGCTGCTACTTCGTTATAATGCGCTTGTTTTTCTTCATTTGTTTTTATTGTGGTTTTTGGTTTCAAATCTCTGTCTAAAGCAGGAATGTTAGCATAATCGCGTGCAACACCGTAATACATAAAATTTTGAAAATCGCCATCAAAATACCAATCGGGAGGAGAAAAATACAATCCTACTTTCAAACCATATTTTCTGCAGGCGTTTACATATTCTTTCACAAAATCTCTTCCACCTAAATAGTTTTTGGTACTAAAATTACCGTAAGCACTCGGCCGCAATGCAAAGCCATCATGATGTTTAACAGTTAAAACAGCATAAGTCATTCCTGCTCCTTTGGCTGCTTTGATCCATTTTTCGGGATTGAAATGCTTCGGATTAAAATCTTTTGCCAATGCAAAATACTCGTTAGGCGTAATACAACTATCATTTTTTTCACACTCATGATCGGCAAAATAATCTCCCGAATCCATTATTTTTTTAACCTCATCAGCACTTAATTTAGGACTTCGCCAGCCAATCTGTGTCCCCGCTCTCATGGGCCAGGAAAGATCAAGTTCTTTTACAGAAGAAATACTCCAATGGATAAACATACCTAATCCTGCTTCTGGAAACCATTGTGCTCCGGGATTCGTATTATGATCATAAGTGTAATTCCTATTTTGAGGACCCGGATCCAAGTTTACTGCTTCTTCTTTTTTCGTTTGTGAAAAGGCAGAAAGCGTAGAAAAAACTAATGAAAGACAGATGCTATTTTTTTTTTAAAGTCATTTTTATATTAGTTACAATAATCCAAAAATAATTTAACAATGAAAAAATCAGTAAAAAAATCATCCTTATTTGAGTGAAAATCGTCCCAAATTAACTCCTTCCTACATTTTAAAACCAAAATCCAAATTAAAAAAAGCGGAAAAACCTATTATATGTAATTTTACAAAATATCATAAAACACATAAAGCATAGCTTTAAATTCATATTTTTTATCAAATAGCTTCAATGTATTAGGCTACTGATCTTTTAGAAATTTAAAACTATGCTTGTATGCGCTGGTTCTATAGTCCCCCACAGACTATAAATACCACTTTTTATATCGCAATAATGCTTCCAAGAAATAATAGTCGGCATACGTAAGCGGTGTATCTACTTCACTTTTATGTGGAATCGAACCTACGCTGTGCATCAATAAATAACCTCCGTTTGTTCCCAATTGTGCTCTGTACTTTGGACTTGATAATGACTTCAAAATGGTTTTGGCAACGTCTACATAATTTTGCTTTTCCTTTCCTGAAGTGTATTGCCCCAATTCCAACAATGCCGATGCATAAACTGATGCAGCCGATACATCTCGCAAAGTACTTGGAGTTATTGGCGCATCAAAATCCCAATACGGAACCTTATCAGATGGCAAATTAGGGTTGTTCAATATAAATTTGGCAACTCCTTGTGCTTGCTTTAAATAAACTGGATTTTTTGTAAAACGATACATCATAGTATAACCGTATAATGCCCATCCTTGCCCCCTGCTCCATGCACTGGAATCGGCATATCCTTGAGCAGTAACTTTCTTTTTAACTTCCCCGGTATTCAAATCATAATCCAATACGTGATAACTGCTGTAATCTGGTCTGAAATGATTTTTAATCGTTGTATTGGCATGCGTTTCGGCTATGTTTGCAAAACTTTTATCAGCACTGTTATGACTTGCCCATTCCAACATTTCAAGGTTCATCATGTTGTCAATGATCACCGGACCAACAAAACCTTTTTGTCTAAGTCCTCCATCAGTAACTTCCCACGATTGAATTACTTTGGCATCGGGACGATATCTTGTAGCTAATGATTTAGACGATTGAAGGATCACTTTTTTATACTCCTCATTTTTTGTCAATCGATAAGCATTTCCAAAACTGCAAAACATCATAAAACCCAAATCATGGTTTTTTGTAAAATATTTTACCGTATCCAAAATGGCCAATCGTTTTTTGGCTTCATCAAGGATTAAAGGCTTTTTGGTATATTCATAAATATACAAAAGTGTTCCCGGATAAAACCCGCTGCACCACCAATAAACATCGGAATTAACATTACGATTATTTTCGAATGTTCTAGGCATCGAATCGGATGGAGTTGCTTTCTCCAAATATTGATACTGCTTTTCGGCAAATGCAAAATTATCCTGAATCATTTTTTGCATGGCAAAATGATCCTTGCTATTGTCTTTTTGAGCCGAAATTGATAAGCTACAAAATGACAATAGTATTAAATAATACTTTGTTTTCATGTGAGTTGTTTATTGTTTTTAATTGGCCATATGAGTTATATGTAGTTAATTGCTTCGCCTGTTCATTTTCGTCCTAGTTTCATAGATGCTATTGGTTTTTACGACCAATTTAAATCATGCTCATTTCTCATGAATTTTACTATGTGATAAAAAAGTTGGTAAAAAGTTATTGTGTAATTTTTACCAACTTTTTATATCAGAACTAAATTTTACCAGCCTGGGTTATTTTTCCCTTCAAGTGCAGTATTGGAAGAAATTTCTAATGAAGGAATAGGGAACAATAAATGCTTTGGCAGAACATTTTTACCTCCTAAACCACCATAGGATACACCACCCCCATTTGCAGCTATATCTGCACCTACTGCATTCATGGTAGATACAAATTTATTCCAGCGAATTAAATCGGAACGACGTAATCCCTCAAAACATAACTCACGCATACGTTCGTCTTCAATGAATAGTTGAAATCCCGCTTTTCCACCAGCAACGGCTGTTGCAGTTGCTGCATCAGAAACCGCATATGGCAATGCAACATTGGTTTGTCCATAACCTCTGCGACGTACTTGGTTAACTGCTTCAGCAGCAGCAGCTGTTGGACCATTTACCTGGTTTTCTGCTTCAGCATACATTAGGAGAACATCAGCGTATCTCAAAAGAGGAAAATTGATTGGTGTATAATTCTGATTCTTAGGAGTAAGCAATTCATATTCCCTTCTCCATTTACCACAATCTCTGGTATATTGATTTGCTGTAGTATTAGTAATATTAGTTCTAACTCCACTAGTCGCGTTTATTGTATAAGTAGTCAATACCCAATCACGACGCAGATCTTTTCCTGTAGCATCATAGCTTCTAAATAATTTTCCGGTTCCTTTTACAAATCCAAAAGAATAACCATATAAATTAAAATAAATACTAGCAGCAGTAGGTTGGCATAAAATTCCGTTATTATTTCCTAAACGCCCGTTCTCAGTGTAACCATCCGTACGATTTCCTTTTTCTTCAACTTCCCACATGGTTTCATTTGTATTATAAACATCTGCCGCTTCATCAATAAATATTTGGCGATATCCATTATTTGTTACTACACCATTTGATGGATTTTTAACGTTATAATAATCTGCAGGCAAAGTAGCAGGTGCAGTCGTTTTAAAAGCTACATTTAATGAATGCTGTCCTGAATCGATTACTTTTTTTGACCACGATAATGCTTCAGCATATTTTGAAGTATCATTTAAAGGATATCCTGCCATTTGCAAACATACCCTTGCCAGAATTCCCTCAACAGTCGTTTTATAAATACGGCCAGCAAAATCCAATTTAGTTTGGCTAACCATACCTTCTGCTGCTTTCATGTCTTTCAGTATCTGTGCATAAACCTCAGCTGTAGATGTTTTGGCTAGAGCAGTACCATTAGGAGTTGTTGTTGGCTCCAATCGTAAAGGCACATCTCCAAACCTAACAACCAACATAAAATAGTAATATCCTCTTAGGAATAAAGCTTCCCCCAACATCTGCTGACGTTTTGCTTCATCCATTTGTGGCAAATTAATATTTGCGATCACATCATTTGCTCTATTGATCCCTTTGTAACATTCAGACCACATATCAGAAACGTTTGTGGCAGTAGGATCAAAATTATAAACTTGTGTACCTATCAATCCTGCACCTGTAGCACGAGCAAAAAAACCTTCATCTGTACATGATTCTAATTGATACCAAATCTGACTACCATATAATTTTTCTCCACCTAGCGGATCGTACACTCCAGCTAAAGCGCTAGTTAAACCAGCTTCATCTGTAAAATACTGCTCCAATGAGATTTTTTGGACCGGTTCTGTGTTCAAAAAATCTTCACATGAACTGGTGGAAATTGCCACCATCGCTAATAGTATATATATCTTTTTCATTTTGAAAGTGATTTAATTTTTTAAAATGTAATGTTTGTTGCAAAAAATATTGTACGAGCACGTGGATAGGACGAAAAATCAAATCCTGGAGTCAACGCAGAACTATATGTATTTACCTCAGGATCTGAACCTGTGTACTTAGTCCATGTGTAAATATTAGATCCCGACAATGAAAAACGCAATGATCTAAGATGCATTTTTTCAACAAATTTTTTATCGAAGTTGTATCCTATGGCAATATTTTTTAATCTCAAAAAAGATCCATCTTCGACTATCATTGAAGAATATCCTCCTCCTTGATAACCTTTTGTTCTAAAAATATCAGAATTGGGATTTTCCGGAGTCCAACGATCTGCGTAAGTAGCAAATTGATTAAAACCTTCTTGAGCTTTTGCGTTTCCTTCAAACAAAAGACTATTCGCATTCATAATGTCATTACCATAAGACCATTGGAAGAAAATATTCAAATCAAAGTTTTTGTAAGTGAAGTTATTGGTAAAACCACCTGTGTTAAGAGGGTTACCATTTCCTATTACTGTATAATCTGCTGTAGTTATTGTTCCATCTCCATTACGATCTACATATTTAATGTCTCCAGGCTGAACACCTGCATTACCATTGTTAGCAATTCCTGGCTTTAACACATAAGTACCGTTAGCTTGTTTGTTAAAATCCTCATACTTATATGTACCTGCCCACTCGAAACCATACATTTGCCCTATAGGCTGACCAATAGTTGCGATATAAGCACTTGCTCCACTAAAAGAATTATCCCAAGCAATAGTACTTTGCAAATTAGTTTGCCCTTCAGCTAATGCTAACAATTTATTTCTGTTGAAAGAAATATTTGCACTAGAAGTCCATGAAAAATCTTTAGTAACAATATTTCTGGTGGTCATAGTTAATTCCAAACCTTTATTTTCTACACTACCAATGTTTTTGAATGCTGTGGCATATCCAGTAGATAGAGGAATATTTGCTTTAATCAATAAATCTTTCGTTGTTTTTTTATAAACATCAGCAGAAAAAGTTACTCTTTGATTAAAGAATCCTAAATCAATCCCTGCATCAATCTGCTCCGTAGTTTCCCATTTTAACTGAGAGTTTCCAAGTGATATCCCTGCAAGTCCATTTACATAAACATTATTAAAACTATATGTTGCATTTAAAGGGTTTGATGGATCATAATACTTTGTAAGATAATCAAAATCCCCTACACGATTGTTACCGGTTTGTCCATAACTCGTACGTAATTTACCATCAGACAATGCTTTAAAACCTTTGATGAAGTGCTCCGCACTAAATTTCCAGGAAAGTGCTCCCGATGGAAAATACCCCCAATGATTTTGCGAAGGGAATTTAGACGATCCATCCGCTCTCATAGAAGCAGTAATAAAATATTTAGATGCAAAATCATAATTTACCCTTCCTAAAAAGGAAGCCATCGTCCAATCTGAATCAGTTGGATCTACTCTTAACTGCACACCTTCATCAAATCCGTCAAACATTAACTCTTCGTGCGGCAACTGATTTACTGCCCTTCCGTACGACCAAGTTCTTTGGTGTTGCGCAGTAAAACCACCTAAAGTAATAATATGATTTTGCCCATATTTTTTATCCCAAGTCAGAGTGTTTTCATTCAACCAGTTGCTATAGTTATTATTCATCATTTTTCCATTGACACCATTAGCATTTCCTGGACGTCCATAAGCGGTTTTAGTATTATAGAATTCGTCTTTTTCACTTCTACTTTCAATAATACCATAAGTAGATCTCAATTTCAATTCTTTAGTTAGAAAATAGTCAAGATATCCATTTACAGACGTATTAGTGGTAGTAGTTACATTATAAGTGTTTTCAAGATTGAGAATAGGATTTACTCTATAATCTGTTGTTGGGTTAACATTCGGATCTTGAAATATATCCTCGGGATTTTCAGAATTAGGTGTATATGGACGGGACCCCCAAACTGAAACCATCAAATTCGTTGTACCACTTCCAGTAGCACCGGCTGATTGAGTTGGATCAAGACCTGTTTGTTTCAAATGACTATAATTTGCATTCATTCCAATTTTTAACTTATCTGTAACTTTGTAATCAAAGTTTGCCCGCCCTTGATATCTTGTATAATTTGAATTCAAGAAAATACCATCTTGGTCAGTAGCCGATCCAGACACTGAATATCTGATTTTTTTGCTTCCACCTGATATAGACAAATTATTAGTTTTAAATAATGCAGTACGGGTAACCAAGTCCTGCCATGGAATACTTGGCTCATTTCTATAACTTTCAAGTGTTCTCCCAGGATCAGTAAGATAGATTTGCGTTGGCGATTTGGACGGAGCCGTAACTAAAGCAGGATTGAATTCTAATTGATACTTAATAAAATCATAAGTACTCATCATGTCCATTTTTTTAGAAATATCCTGAACCCCAATAGAACTTGAAAAGTCAAAAACAGGTTTTCCTTCTTTACCTCTCTTCGTTTGGATTACTACAACCCCATTAGCTCCTCTGGCACCATAAATAGCAGTAGCCGAAGCATCTTTCAAAATATCGATAGACTCAATATCAGCAGGGTTAATCACGTTATTGTTTGGATCTTCAATCAAGAAACCATCAACTACATATAATGGGCTATTAGCCTGTGTAACCGAGTTATTACCTCTAATAACAATATTAGTACCAGATCCCGGTCTACCATCTCCAGATGTAACCTGAACCCCTGCCACACGACCAGCCAAGGCTTCATCAAAAGAACGCACTGGAGTTTTATTGATATCTTTCATAGATACACTACCAACTGCGCCAGTCAAATCTTTTCTTTTCACAGTTCCATATCCAATTACAACAATTTCATCAAGATTACTAGTTGCAGATTTTAAAGCAATATTTATAGAAGTTCTTTCTCCCACCGTAACTGTAGCTGTTTCATATCCCATATAAGAAAAAACCAATTGATCTTTTGGAGCTGCCTTAATCTTAAATTCACCTGTAAAATCAGTTACCACACCTTCTTTAGTCCCTTTTATGGTAACAGTAACTCCCGGTAGTGACTCTTTTTTATCATCATGTACAGTTCCAGAAATCATTTTGCTCTGTGCTTGCGCAAAAACTGGAGCAATTATCATAAAAATACCAACAACTAGTTGTCTTAAAACCTTACTGAAAGGTTGGTATTTCAAGTTCAAAGTTTTCATAATTATTTCTTTAGTTTTAGTTAATTCTTTTAAATCGGTTTTTGGTTAAAAGTTAGTTTGTTTTACATACATTAATTTAGATTCATTTTTCACATTAATAATTTGGCTCATTTTTATTAAAAAAGACTTGATCAAAAAATTCAATTACCATTATCAAACACTTATTTATCTATTCACAAAACAAATGATGCACTCTCAAGTTGCTTTAGTTTCAAGCGTATTTGTAATACTGTTTAATGATTTCAAAATTATCATAAGACTGTTTATCAAGCGGTTCCAAACGTCTCTTTTTGGGTCAAAATCGTCTCTTTTTAATTAAAACATTCCTTTATTCCTGATTTAAAATACCATAATGTGTTCGAAAACAACACATTCATTTTCTTTATCAAATATTAATTTATTCCGATTAAAATATCATGAAAATTTTGAAAACTGAAATTTATTCGCATTTAAAAGTTCAAATAGTCATTAAATACCCTTAAGCTTCAAAAAAATTAACACAACCTACTTAGACTTCTAAATTTTCTGTTAATTTTGACAAATATCTATTAAATATAGGTTCATTTATTCTTGATATTTATTTAGCCCCCAACTTTACATTTCTTAATTGTAAAATTTAAATATTTTGATGTTATCGATGTACTCTTGATTTTACAAACCTTAAAACTTTTTAATGATTTTTAAAAACCATAAGTTCGGATTTCTTTTTTTAGGGATTTGCATTTGGAGTTTGTTTTTCTTGACCTCTGAAAGTTTAGCCCAGACCAATTCTTTATCATTTAATCGTCTAGATGTTACTAATGGCCTTTCAAATAATTCTGTTTTATCGATTAATCAAGACGCGACAGGATTTATGTGGTTTGGGACAAAATATGGTCTAAACCGTTTTGATGGACGTAACTTTAAAATTTTTAAAAATGACCCTCAAAATAAAACCAGTATATCTTCTAATGATTATATCAAAAATCTGGCATTAACCAGAGATAATAAGATGTGGGTCGTATCTGACGGACTCGATTTATACCATCCAGAAGACAATTCTTTTGAAGCTATTATTCCGCAAAGCGAAAACATAACAAGGGTATTACAGGATGTGAAAGGTAATTTGTGGATTGGCTCGTTAACTCAGCTCCGATTTAAAGCCGCAAACAGTAAAAAGATTACCACCATCAAAATTGCAAAAAGCAACCTGCAAATTTTTGCTCTTTTTGAAGATAACCAACGTCATATTTGGGTTGGAACATCTGCAGGGTTATATGAATTGTATTTTGCCAATAAAAAGATAATTACAAGAAGACATTTTAGTTCCCAATTAAACGGAGGTTCAAATATTGGCGAAATCACGACTATTGCACAAGATAAAAGTTTAAAATTCTGGATTGGAACAAAAAATGGTGGTATTTATCTCTTTGATAAGAAGTCAATGCAACTCACGCACTTTGTAAAAAATAACAATGATAAAAATTCATTGGTAAATAATAATATCCGTAAAATATTACTTAACAAAAACGGTATGCTTTGGATTGGAACTCAAGATGGCTTATCGATTTTGGACCCTTACACCTATCAATTCACCAATTACCAACACGATTCTACAAATCCAAAGAGTTTAAGCCAAAACTCTATTCACAATATTTTTCAGGATAAAAATGGTTCGGTTTGGATTGCGACTTATTTTGGAGGGGTTAATTTAGTATATTCTGTAAATACCCCTTTCTCTATTTACCAAAATAGCACCAACAAAAACAGCCTCAGCAGCAATGTAATCAGTACAATCGTAGAAGACAGTAAACACAATTTGTGGATTGGTACTGAAGCGGGAGGACTGAACTATTTCAACAGAAGCAGTCAACAGTTTAACTCCTATAAAAATAATATTAATAACAAAAACAGCTTAAGTTCCAATTTGGTTAAAGCCATTGCCATTGATAAAAACCAAAATTTATGGATTGGTACATCATTTGGAGGATTAAATTTTTTCAGTCCTAAAACGGCTAGTTTTACTGTTTTTAAAAGAAATGAGAACAATAACAACTGCATTTCATCGGACAATGTTAACTGTCTGCTTATCAATAAACAAAACAAATTATTTATTGGAACGACTGTAGGTTTGAATATTTACGATATTGAAAAGCAGAAATTCAGTTTTATTCCTTCCAGCGGAAAAACATATGTAAACAAATTTATTAATACCTTATTTGAAGATAAAAAAGGAACTATTTGGGTTGGGACCCCTCTCGGAATTTATATTTATAAAGACTCAAAACTTCTGTATGCAAATTTTAAAGATAGCTTAAACAAACCTTTTCAATACAGCGTCAATTGTTTCCACCAAGATAATAAAGGCGGCATTTGGGCAGGGACTTACCATAAAGGATTAGCATTGCTCAATATAAAAAACAACAGTTTTAAAATTTTTAATACCTCCAATGGTTTACCTAGCGACAATATATTGGCAATAACCGAAGACAGTGGCACCAATTTATGGATAAGTACCGATGATGGATTAGCAAAATACAATCGTCGTTTAAATACTTTTAGAAGTTTTAACATTCTGGACGGTTTACCGGATAATCAATTTAATAGCGATTCCGCTCTAAAAGACAGTCAGGGAAGGATGTATTTTGGTACCTACAACGGATTAGTAAGTTTCATCCCTGAAAATATAGAAAAAAATAAATTCGCACCAGAAGTAGTATTATCTAACCTGAAATTATTCAATTTACCAGTAAAAATTAACGATGAAAGTGGTATCCTAACACAAGATATTAATTTCAGTAATACTTTGACTTTCGATCATGATCAAAATAATTTTGCAATTGAATTTTCGGCATTAAACTTTATAAAATCGAACAAAAACAAATATGCTTATAAACTTGATGGTTTTGATAAAAACTGGAATTTTACAGATATCCCATCGGCAACCTATACCAATTTACCTACGGGAAGTTATGATTTTTTAGTCAAAGCTGCCAACAATGATGGCATTTGGAACGAAAATCCCAAAAAAATTGAAATAGTAATACTTCCTCCTCTTTGGGAAACCTGGTGGGCTTATTTGATCTATTTCATAGCCTTTTTTGCAATTGCTTATTACATTCTGAAGTTTTTCAAAGCCAGAGCAGACCTTAAACAAGAGCTCCATTTTGAAAAAATGAAACTGGATTTTTTTACCAATGTATCGCATGAAATCAGAACACCATTAACCCTGATTTTAGGCCCTATTGAAAAAATAGTGCAACTATCTACGAAAAGCGCTCCCATTAATAAATATGCGCTAAGTGTTAAAAACAATGCTGACCGTCTGTATCGATTGGTTAATGAATTATTGGATTTCAGAAAAGCAGAATCCGGTAACATGCGCTTGTATTTTTTTGAAGAGGATATTGTAAGCGCTTTAAAAGAAGTTTTTGACCATTTTCAAACGCTTGCCGAAACCAAGAATATTCACTACACTTTTAAGAGCAGTGATCCACAAATTTTGGTCTATTTTGATAAAGATCAAATGGAAAAGGTATTTTTTAATCTCTTATCAAATGCGTTCAAGTTTACGCCAAATGATGGCACAATAAACCTAAAAATTACTTTAAAAAAACAAAAAGTAAAAATTACAGTAACCGATAATGGTAAAGGTATTGAGATTGCTAATATTGATGATATTTTCAAGAACTTTTATCAAGCGGGACAAAATATGGGTACTGGTATTGGCTTGGCTCTTTCTAAAAGTTTGGTAGAACTTCATAAAGGTAAAATAAAAGTATCAAGTAAGCCTGCCAAAGCAAACGAAACTGGCAAAACTACTTTTACGGTAATATTGAAACTTGGGAAAGATCATTTAAACGAAATTGATATTAGTCCAGCACCGACCATTGAAAACACAGTTTTCCAGGAGGTTGAAGATTACGAATCAGAAGAGTTTATTGAAAGTCCAATTGTTGATAATAAAGATAAAAAAGAACATATTTTAATTGTAGAAGACAATGACGAAGTGAGAGATTTCATCAAACAATCTTTAGAAAGTCAATATCATGTTTACGAAAGCGAAAACGGGCTGGAAGGATGGAAAAGTGCTATTCATATCCTACCCGATTTAATTATTAGTGACGTAATGATGCCAATTATGGATGGTTTGGAACTTTGCAAAAAGTTAAAAACAGACATCCGTACTTCTCATATTCCTGTAATCATGCTGACTGCAAAATCGGCTCCGATACATCAAATACACGGTCTCCAACATGGTGCAGATACTTATATCACCAAGCCATTCAGTGATCAAATTTTACACTTAAATATCCGCAATCTCCTGTCTTTAAAAGCTTCATTGCAAAAGAAATACAGCGAGCAATTATTAAAATTGCCTATAATAACAAGTACAGAAATGTCGCAGGAAGAAAAATTCCTGCAAAAACTGCATAAAATCATCGAAGACAATATTGCTAATACTGATTTAGATATCAGCTTTATTACCACAGAAATTGGCATGAGCAGAGCTGTTTTGTACAAAAAATTCAGTGCGCTCACCGACCTGACTTTAAACGATTTTATTAAAACCAAACGATTAAATCACGCCGTAGAGTTATTTCAAAAAGGAGAAACTTCGATATTATCGGTTGCAGAACAGGTTGGCTTCAACAATACCAAATACTTTAACCGAGAATTCAAAAGGGTTTACGGTATTACACCGAATGAATATATTAAAAATAAGGGACAAACAGAATTTTAAACTTTATAAATAATTGTTCTTTTAATATGAGAATTATAAAAATCAAAAGCCGATAGCATTCAAACTATCGGCTTTTTCTATAAAAACTTAAATCTATTAACCACAATAGATTCACGCTGAAAAACATATTTATTTCACGAATGGTATTGCCCTATTACCGAATTGTCCCAAACCCAATAACCCTTTCTATAAAAGCCGCCGTTTTTAACTGCTTTACCCTGATTGTGAAAAATCTCATTTTTTGAGTTCTTCTTTAACTCCAATAAATCTGTTGTTTTTACTTGTGCAGACATCAACTGAAACGCAATTAAAAGTCCCAATAAAATTAGATTACTTCTTTTCATAATCTATTTATTATTTAGTTTCCTTGTTCAACAGCTCAGACAATTCTTTTACTTTTTCAGGGAATTTATTAGCTAAATTATTTTTCTCCCCTAAATCTTCATTCAAATTATATAATTGAGGTTCTTTAGCATTTCCTGTTTCAATATTTACTAATTCGTCCAACGGTTTTTCATCATTAGAAGGAATGAATTTCCAATTGTCTTTCACAATAGCCAAAGTCTTTACTCCTTGTTCAATTAAAATTCCTCTTCCGTTTTCTGATTTTCCAAGAAAAGCATTCAAAGTATTTTTGCTGTCGGGTGCATCATTCTTTGGAATTGTCTGACCTAACAAATTAGAAAATGAAGCCAATAAATCCATCTGACAAACCATCGCCGAAGAAACTTTTGGTTTTACAGCAGCTGGCCATCTTAAGATAAAAGGCACTCGGGTTCCAGCTTCTAAAACACTATATTTTCCACCTCTCAAAATTCCGTTTGGTGTATGTCCGTTCAGTTTGGTTACTGCTCCATCTTGATAACCGTCATCCAAAACAGGGCCATTATCACTTGTAAAAATGATTATCGTATTCTTACTTATCCCTAATGTTTCCAACTGTTCCATGATCTGACCTACTGTCCAATCCAGCTGCAAAATGGCATCTCCGCGATAACCTAAACCGCTTTTCCCTCTAAAAATAGTTGCCGGCATACGAGGAACATGTGGTTCTGTAAGGGCAAAATATAGGAAAAATGGCTTCGCCTGATTGTCTGCAATAAACTCTTTTGCCTTTACCAAAAAAGTACTGGAAAGTTCTTCATCTACCCATCTTGCTTTTTTACCGCCACTCATATAACCTATACGGCCAATACCATTAACAATTGTATTATCATGCCCTTGTCCCGGTGATGACTTCATTTTTAATAATTCAGGGTGCTCTTTTCCTGTTGGATCATTCCCTACTTTCTCTTTGTAATTTACCTCAATTGGATCATCTGTGTCCAAAGCAACAACTTTATGGTTTTCCATAAAAACAGTTGGCACACGATCAGCAGTTGCAGGAAATATAAATGAATAATCAAAACCTACCTCGTTAGGGCCCGGTTTTACTTCACCGTTCCAGTCTTTGGCCACTTGATCACCCAAACCAAGATGCCATTTACCTACATTAGCCGTTTTATAACCTACCTGTTTAAATAATTTTGGCAAAGTCATTTTGTTTGTTGGAATAATTAAAGCCGCATCACCTGGCAAAATTCCGGTACCTGCTTTTCGCCACGGATATTCACCAGTCATCAAAGCATAACGGGAAGGCGTACATGTCGCTGAAGTACAGTGTGCATTTGAAAAACGCACTCCCTGACTTGCTAATTTATCAAGATTTGGAGTTTTAATCTTAGTAGCACCATAACAACTTAAATCCCCATAACCAAGATCGTCTGCATAAATAAATATGACATTGGGTTTATTTTTATCCAAATAAGGCTTTGGCTTTTGAGCATAAATCCCAAATATTACCAAACTTAAACAGCTTATGAAAATTCTTTTTATCATTGTTTCGTTAAATTAAGTTGATTCGAAAACCCATGTCTGCATTCTAAAGTTATCAGAGTAGTATCTCCTGAAATTGCAATAGATTTAACCACTGAATTAGCTGCAAGTTTCCATTCTCCTTTCAACGCAATAGTCAATTCAACAGGCATACTATAACCTTTTTTCTCTTTATCATTTACATAATTAAGGTCTGGTTGAACAGCACTTATTGTAATAGTTGAAGTTTCATTTTTTACCATTAAAAGCGAAGGAACCGAAACACTTTTCAAAATATCGTTATCCAATTCCTGAGTCGAATCAAAAATTACAAATCCTGTTGTTGCTGTCTCATTGTCTTTTACAATATGAGCTACATTATCGGCTCTTAAAATAGTATAGGATTTATCATTTGCTGCTTTTTCTCCAAAAGAATCAGCAACATCCTTTCCAAGCCTTGGATAAATAACATATTGATAAGAGGCATCATTAGGAGCTTTTCCATGTTCTATCCAAGAAGTTGCAAAATTTCCTTTTGTAACGGGAGCTTTTGTAAATTTTGGATCATTTGAAATATTATTTACAGAAACTTTGTTGTTATAAGACTCCTGAGCTTGTCTCCTAATTTCAATTGTATTTGGGGACAAAATGTAATAGCCGTTTTGATAGGCATCAATCAACCATTTTCCAGAACCTTCTACTATTTGCATTGATGATTGGTAAGGGAAAGTCGAAATATTTTTACTTTCAGATGACGAAATAGGCATTGATTTATCAGTTATAAAGTTCTGAAATAAATTGGTTTCAACAGGATGTTCGGTGTCTATACTTGAGATTCCGGTACCAATACATATTAATTTATCTCCAAAAGAAAATACCGATTTGTTCGCTTTTAATTTCCCCGGAAAACCATTATTTCTTTCTCCTCCTTCAGAATTAGCCCCTTTGGATTCGTTTAATTTCATTCCAAAAACACCATTATCTCCTAAATTAACAGCTCCCGCAAAAGTCTCATCCGACTTAAACATCAACAACTGAATATTAGGTTCCAATTCTTTTAACGGAAGATCTACAACAGTTGTTCCCGGATAACGGTTCCAATCCCAACCTTCCTGTTTAAAACCGCTGGTTTCGTCCCCTCCAATATTGTTTATTTGGATACTTCCATTAGCCGGATACCTACCATATCTATTGGCATCAACATAAATTTCCGAAGCCCAAACATATTTACTATACCCTTTGATAATAGCTGCCCAATCATTTCTTCTGTGAATGGCAGTTGCGGCGTAAGGCAGCACATGATAACCCGGCAAAACATCTGTTCCTACATTATTTGCTGCAAATAAGTTAGTATTTGCTTTATCACTATCGCCCCATAATCTTA